>ERZ1036435.74-NODE-74-length-93078-cov-14.517087_pt1 | contig 93078 bp, 86 predicted proteins | sample MGYA00514223_ERZ1036435 | MGnify/ENA primary metagenome ERZ1036435 (study PRJEB33795, sample SAMN09464927) | human gut metagenome | host: Homo sapiens | place: USA: Stanford, California | collected 2016-08 | study: EMG produced TPA metagenomics assembly of the...
GCGGATGCGAGTCGTGATATTGCGGGTCAGTCATGCTTCGATTGTGCCTGCTGAGACCTGTTTTGCTCAACCCGCGACGCATATATAGTTGAAACCCTGAATGATTTATGGTAGAGTCCAAGGCAGAAACTTTTGAAGAAACATTTATACAAAATTTTCGAGGTTTCAAAACATATCGAATTCATCAAACGATTTGGAGTACTCTTGAACACTACTTCCCATGACAGAACCAATGAATACCATCATGAATCGGCCCTAATTTTGGTTGCGACAGCTATCTTAGGGCATAGGACTGCCAGCAAGATATGCGCCTCTCTATTCGAAGGTCTATCTACGGAAAATCGGAAGTTTTTAAATAAACACCTCAATAGTCTCTTGGGTTCTGTACTGACGCAGTTATACACAAAGAACTATACTGAAAATACTCCTAATACTTACATAGAAACTCTAGATCCCCACCACAATAGTTGGTATGAGTTTGCGATTCAAAAGAAAAATGCAAGTGGACGTCGGCAATTCTTCTTTACCAAAAATTCCGGTAAAACATCACCTCGCAAACAAGAACTTGCGGCTCATAATCAGATGCATAGAAACGAAATTCCTTTCGAGCAAGGCGTTCTTTTTGACTACGATCCTAGCTGCTACAGCGGATACCGTTCCAGTTCCGGCAAGGAAAAATACGATTCCAAGAATACTACTTACTATCAAATAACCCTCTACACAGATCCAAATTATCTTATTATCGGGGCGGAATTTTCGGTTCCTCTGCCTAATAACACCAAAGATCGAATATCTACGGTTGATATGGAAAAAGCGAATTCCTTAGCAGATCAACTACTGGAAGAAGATCACGAATTCGTCAAAGCGCTCAAGCTTCTAGAAGAAAAAATCACGGGTGATGCTACGCAGCTGCCCCACACTCCTCTCGAGCTTAACAATCCTGGTCGTATCATCGACACGTCTAAAGAACCCATATCAGCACCAATCAAAGACCAGAGCCAAACAGGAGAAGGAGCTGCTTAGAATAGCCCTCTAAACAGCTCTTTCTGAAGTAGCAATTCCAGCAGAAAAACTCTAAAATATTGAGTGTTTGTTTCCAGATACAACCTAGCAACACCGTATATTGCTGAGTGCGTACTCGAGAAAGAGCTGATTTTCATGTCCTATTCCTTTCCACCTTCGACACCCCAGGGCTCATCTACCCCTGCTCTTGTAGCGGTACCTGCAACAGTCAAAAAGCTTCGACTACGTCGTGGATACACTATGGAGTGGGTGTCTCAGCAGATAGGTCGTCAGAAAAGCTGGGCTTCTAAAGTAGAAAATGGAAAACTCAAGCTTAGTGGAGAAGATCTTATATCTTACGCAAATATACTGGACGTACACCCCAAGTTGATGACCCAGAATTTACCCTCTGTTAGCGCGGAAGGGTTGATGTTTCGGAAATACCGCACTCCAATGAAAACTGTGAACAGGCTAGAAGCAGAAGCTGAAGTTCGAGTCCACATTCTTGACAAGCTCCTAGACCTAGCTGAACAACCAAAAAAGCCCCTCTTTCCTCAGTACAACGTGGAATCCATACCACAGGGGGCAGTTGGAGTTGCACATTTAATTCGAGAACGCTGGCAAATAGGGGAAAATCCAGTGCAAAACCTAGCAGGTTTTCTTGAGCAAGAGGGTATCTTTATCACCAATCTCCCAGAGGAAATTGAGAAAGTTACAGCAGCTAGTTATTGGCACCTTGAAGACTCAGCACCAATTATCATGCTTTCCAAATCCCCTATAGACAATACTAAACGCTTTACATTAGCTCATGAATTTGCACATTTGATCTTAGATAAGCTTTCACCAACAGTCGATTCTCCAAAAGAGTTAGAATCTCGTGCAGATGTTTTTGCTGGAGAATTAATTGCTCCTTATCATCTAATTCGCTCTGATTTCTTAAACCTCAAGACGGGGAATATAGAAGGTTTGCTACCTTTAGCAGAATACTGGGGCCTTCATCCTAAGAGCTTTATCACCCGAGCTTCCAAATTAGGAGATATCAGCAAGGACCAAGCAACTGCATGGTATAAGCGCTTAAACGGTTCATTTAAGGAGATCATCGAGACTACCATTCCCCGGTATCCTGTGCATACTACAGCAGTAGCACGTATACTAGAGTACCTAAAAGAGTATAAGTGGACTCCTGGGTTACTCATGAAAAAGCTGGATATTCGAATTACTGATTTTAAAGAAATCATGGGTGAAGACCATTGGAACTTTACTGACACTCCTATTCGTGGAGCGCTAAGAGCTATATAATTAGGTATTACTTAATTTAATTTTTAAATAGGGAGCCTAAGGAACACTAGGTTCCCTATTTCTCTTCTGCCCTCTTTCGAATAACATTCCGATCTAACTCCCCCTCCCCTACCACCACGTATTCCAGAAGCATCTCTATATACAACGACACGCACCGCATGCATCAGCACGCATCGCAATGTTACGGTGGAAAATATGAGTGAGAAGTCTTTCGGCGATAATCCCACACACCAGAATTCGAGCTCGCAGATCTCGGCAGCGGGCACCGCACGCCCGGCTCTTCCTCTCCGAAAGCTCTACGGTATACGTTTAGGATTAGCAGGTATAACGCTTGCGCTCATCGCTCAGACTCTTCTTGCCATCTTTTATCCGAGTTCTCTCAATTATTTCCCGGTATATACATCCTCACCTATCCTCGTTACTGTGATCTACTGGGCTCTGCAGATCACCGCGACAGTATTTTATCTGCGGTCACGGCATTTAGGGTTTATCCTCGCAGCCAATATCGTGGGTGCGCTGCATCATGGGCTTGACCTCTTCATGCTTATCTTCCTGGGGCTTCTGTATCATCCGGACGGTATCGGTCATTATCTCGAAGGGGCAAGCGCTGTATATATAATTGCTTACTGGCTCGGACAGGCTGTCACCCTCATCGACTTTACGCTCTGCATTGTCTTTATCATCGTGCTCATGCGTGTGTTTTCTCGTCGTCGCCAGAGCACAGTTCAGTTCTAGCGCCTAGCCAGCTCCCTGCGTTCAAGCCCTAGTTGAGAGCACTATACAGTAAGCCTGCATCCGATGGGGCCTTTCTGAGATACTAGGTGTATGAGCAACAGGCATGACATTACCGACGAGCAGTTTAAAAAGCTGCTCCGAGAAATCTCGAAACGCTTCGCCATTCTGGGCGGCATCGTGATTCTCATCGGCTTAGCAATTATCCTCATCATGTACTTCTGGATGGGAGGGACTCACTCATGAGCAAGCCCAACCGCCAGAACCTCAGCGAGGCTTTTGAACGCATGACGGCAGGCAAAGCCTACCGCTTTACCGAGGAGAATAAGCAGGTCGGCGATTCCATCTACCAGGCGGTCAAGTTTTTCGAGCAGTACTATGCGCGCGGCGAGCACGCCCACGGCATGCAGGTGCTCCGCGACTACTTGGGCAGCCTGGGTGAGCATACCCAGATGCGCCCGCCGGTTGCCTTCGATTTTGGGGTCAATACCCATATCGGCAAGTATTGTTTCTTCAATTTCAACACCACGTTCCTAGACGTAGCCCCCATTACCATCGGCGACTATGTGTTCGTCGGTCCCGGCTGCCAGTTCCTCACCCCCACCCACCCGATTAATGTTCAGGATCGCATCAATTTTTGGGAGGGCGCCCTGCCGATCACGGTGGGCAATAACGTGTGGATAGGCGGCGGAGTCATTATTCTTGGAGGCGTCACGATCGGCGAAAACGCGGTGATCGGGGCGGGGTCTGTGGTCACGAAAGACGTTCCCGAGAACACGATCGTCGCCGGTAATCCAGCGCGCACTATTCGTACTATTGATCCGGAACAGCGACCGGCACATCCGCACCAATACAGTGAAGAGGAAATGACGCAGGCGCAGGAGTTTTATGCGCGCCTCGAAGCTGATAACTTTTAATATCGCTCAACTTCCAAACCTTTAAACTGAGCGCCACAAGCGCCACGGTTTTTGTGAGCATATATAGATCAAAATTCTCAGATGCCAACCACCGATATGGAGGCGACCATGACATCTACCCCAAAGAATACCTCAGGTCCCCATCACAATACCTCTGCTCAGGACAATACCGCTCACGCGAAGAATAAAAAGAACCAGAGTGAGCTTCGGGAGAGCTCTCATGACGCCTGGGACGCCGCTTTTGAAAGCGACGACCCGACCGTTGTGCTCTCCCCTAAGGATGTACCGGTCGACGATATAGCCGAAGAGAAAACCCGTCCTCTCTCTGCCGCCGACCAGCGGAAATATCTTGAGGAAAGTTCTCCATCCGCCAATGCGCAGGTGAAGACTGATGCGGGTACCGCCAAGGATCGTTCACGCGATGGCGATTCTTCCTTCGGCTGGTTAGAAGATTCCGACGAGTCTGCCGGCAGCGACTCCGTGGATCAGCTGCGCCCCGCCGTGCCCAGCAGCATGGTTACCTACAGTACGGAGGCGCTTCCCCCGCTCCCTAAGCATCCCACGACGCCCAGAGAAAACGGCGACAGTAATACCATTGTGGCTGTGTCTGCTCCTTCCCCCGCGCAAAATTACTTCATAGAAGACGGTGAGGATACCGACGAGCACGCCCCCATTCTTACGGCGGCAACTGCCTTCGAGCTTCAGAAAGCACGCTACGGGCGACTTCAGGTTATTCCCGGGCTAATGGGCTGGTTCGCCGCAATGGGTGTTTTGCAGTTTTTGCTCTGGGTTACGGCAACCGTGATCGAAGCTAATCACGGAACCCCCTACGATTCCATGGCTCCTATTGTGCGCGGGTTATTCTCGGGGAACGATGTACTCGCTCTCTGGCAGGGTATCGGAACCGGTGCCGCATACCTGGTGGCGTACTGCATCGGCGGGTATGTGGCTGGTCGCATGGCGCGGTTCTCCAGCGCAAAGCAGGGCATTTCGGTGTGGATCTGGCAGGTCATGATCATATTTGCAGCAAGCCTGCTCACCTATTTCACGCCCCAGGTTTTCCAGGGAGGCTCCGCAAACCTTTCCGTGCAGTGGTATACGCAGCACGGTACGGCAAGCGCTATTCTTTCGGTTGCGTTGGTTCTCTGCATCACCTTCATCGCTGCGGTTCTGGGCGGCCTGATGGGCGGTCTCTATCACCGCCGTGTGGAACGCTACGCACAAAACTATGTGGACCAGGAATTATAGCGTTTCAGACATATAAACCCATAGGGAATATAGCGATTGGGGCAGGGTTTCGTGACAACATGAGAACCCTGCCCCCATTTTTGTCTGTACGATATGGCTATATGCCGATACGGGAATATTCCAGAAACAGAATATGTGTGGTTTCAAGACCCAAAAAAATACACCAGGGCGCCGAAGGATGAGAGTCCTTCGGCGCCCTTGAGCGTTACTGTACTCGTAAGCGCTACATATCCAGAAGCATGGCGGGTTCTTCGAGAATAGCGGCAACATCCGCCATGAAACGTGCCGAGAGGTCGCCGTCTACCACACGGTGATCGAAAGAACCGCCCAGCGTGGTTACCCAGCGCGGAATAACCTCACCATCAACCACCCAGGGCTTCTGCTTAATCGTGCCGAAGGCAACGATCGCCACCTCGCCGGGGTTGATAATCGGGGTGCCTGTATCGATACCAAGCGAACCGATATTCGTAATCGTCAAGGTTCCGTTCGCCATCTCGGCGGGCTGGGTCTTCCCTTCGCGAGCACGAGTCGTCAGGTTATTCAAGGCGATCGCCAGCTCACGCAGAGAGAGCTCTTGCGCATCCTTGATATTCGGCACCATCAGCCCGCGCGGGGTCGCCGCCGCAATGCCCAAATTCATAAAGCGCTTGATCTGAATCTCGCTGTCCGTCCACGTAGCGTTCACCTGGGGGTTCCGTTCGGCCGCCCAAATCACGGCGGCGGCAAGCACCAGCAGCGGAGTTACCTTTACACCCTCGAAATGGCGCGATTTCTTCAAACGCTTGATAAATTCCATGGTGCGCGAAGCATCGACATCTACGAAAATCGACACGTGCGGGGCGCTAAATGCCGAAGAAACCATAGCCTTCGCGGTTGCCTTGCGCACCCCGCGCACCGGAATATGCTGCATGCGATCGCCCTGTGCGGACGGGGACTGCCAGAAACGCTGGCTCGTGGGCTCCTGCACATCGTTAAGATGCGCCACATAGTTCAACAGGTCTTGTTTCGTCACCTGCCCGCGCGAGCCGGTGGCGGTCACATTCGCCAGATCAACGCCCAGCTCTTTTGCCGCCAAGCGTACGGGTGGCGCCGCCAGCGATGGGCGATGCGGCACCGGATCCTGCGTCTGCTGTGCGGTTACGACGGACCCCTCAGCCCCGCCCTGGAAACGCTGCACCACCGTATTGAACGGGCTGTTTTCCACGAATTTGGAGGCGCGTTCGGCAAGCTCGCTGAAAAGTCCCTGATTGCGCGGCTCGGGTGACGAGGGGGTATGCGCCATCGGCATCTCCTGAGCGGGCGAAGCCTGGGTTTGCGGCGCGGTGTTCTGAGCCCTTGCGGATGCGGGGCGCTTGCGGGGGCGGCGCTTCACCGAATCGGCCTTGGGTCCCGAACCCACGAGTGCCTGGTTACCGCTCTCGCTCTCATCGGCAGAGGCGGCGGGCGCATCCTGCGGTTCTTCTGCGGTGGATGCGGCACTGCCGGAGATCGCGATAATAGGAGTCCCGACTTCGACCGTCTCGCCCTCGCTCGCCAGAATCTTCTCCACGGTGCCGGTGTAGGGCGAGGGCAGTTCCACGACGGATTTGGCGGTCTCGATTTCGACGAGAACATCGTTGATGCTGACCTCGCTGCCAACGCTGACTTTCCAGGTGAGGATCTCAGCCTCGGTAAGACCTTCACCCACATCGGGGAGATTAAAAATCTGGGACATTTTATGCCTTTCGCTAGGGAATATAGCCTGTCGGGAATATTCTTCGCGGGTTATATAAGGAATATGGAATATACGGATTTAGTATTCAAATGAGCGATCGACGGCTTCAAGAATACGGTCAATATCGGGCACGTATTCGTCCTCCGTGCGCGGTACCGGGTACGGAATATAGTAACCGCCCACACGCAGCACTGGAGCCTGCAGGCTGTAGAAGCAGCGCTCGGTGATTGCGGCGGCAAGTTCGCCGCCCATGCCCCCGAAGGTCGGCGCTTCATGGGCAACAATCAGGCGCCCGGTCTTCACCACGGATGCGGCGACGGTGGGTACATCCATCGGGGAGATCGACCGCAGGTCAATGACTTCGATCGAGCGTCCATCTTCGACGGCGGCCTCCGCGGCGGCGAGCGCTACCGGCACCAGCGGACCGTATGCCACGACGGTCGCGTCTGTGCCTTCGCGCACCACCTGCGCTTGGAACGGGTCAAAGTCGGTGTCTGCAAAGTTCACCTCGCCCTTGAGCCAGTAGCGGCGTTTGGGCTCGAAAATAATCACCGGGTCGTCGCATTCAATGGATTTGCGGGTCATCCAGTAGGCGTCATGCGGTGAGGACGGTGTTACGATGCGCAGCCCGGCGGTGTGCGCGAACAGCGCCTCGGGTGACTCCGAGTGATGCTCGACCGCCCCGATCACGCCGCCGTAGGGAATACGGATCGTAACCGGAACAACGTATTTTTTGTCGCTGCGGTTGTGGATTTTGGCGAGCTGGGTGGTGATTTGGTTGTAGGCGGGGAAGACGAACCCGTCGAACTGAATCTCGGCTACGGGCCGATAGCCGCGCATCGCCATGCCGATGGAGGTGCCCACAATACCGGCCTCTCCGAGGGGAGAATCCATCACGCGCTTCTGCCCGTGCTTCGCCAGAAGCCCTTCAGTTACGCGGTATACGCCGCCGAGTTTGCCGATATCTTCACCGATCAGCACGACTTTACGGTTATCTGCCATCGCGTCGTCGAGGCCGCGAGTGATCGCTTTCGCCAGGGTTAGGCGCTCAACCTGTGCATTCTGCTCGCTCATTCTTAGTCCTCCTCGAAACCTGCGACGTAGTTGCGGTAGAACTCGCGTTCTTCTTCTACCTGAAGGTGTTCTTCGGCGTAGGCGCGGTCGAAGAATCGGTCGAATTCATAGGGTTCGGAGGCAATCGCCGCCTCGCGCACCCCGTTGGCAAGTTCTTGTGCTTCGTCGGCGAGTTTTTCGAAGAAGGCATCATCTGCGTGTCCGTTCTCGCGCAGATATTTTTCCAGGCGAATCAGCGGGTCTGCGTTCAGACGCTGCTGGAGTTCTTCGTCGTCACGGTATTTGGTGGGGTCGTCGGCGGTGGTATGCGGGCCCAGGCGGTATGTTTCCGCCTCGATCAGCACGGGGCCTTCGTCGCGGCGGATTTTATCAAGCGCGTAGCGGGTGACGGCGAGGGTGCCGAGCACATCGTTGCCGTCAACGCGCAGCCCTTCAAAGCCGTAGCCTTGGGCGCGGGTTGAGATGGGCACGCGCGACTGCACGTCGAAGGGTACCGAAATAGCCCAGCGGTTGTTTTGCACGAAGAAGAGTACGGGGGCATCATAGGATGCGGCAAAGACCATGGCCTCGTGGACTTCGCCTTCGGTGGAGGAACCGTCGCCGAAGTAGACGCCGACGGCGGGTTTCACGGTGTCATTCTCGGGGTTGGTGGCCTGCCCTTGACCTGTCTGCAGCTGCCCGGTTTCCGCCGCAATATCGGCATCAAAGTTCAGGCCCATAGCGTAACCGACCGCATGCGTAACTTGTGCGGCAAGCACTTTGGTGTAGACGTGGAAGTTATGTTTTTTAGGATCCCACCCGTGGGTTTGTGAACCGCGGAAAATCGTGATGAGTTCGCGAAAATCTACGCCGCGGGCAAAGGCGACCGCGTGTTCACGGTAGGAGGGAAAAATATAGTCGTTGGGCGCGAATGCCAGTGCGGAGCCGATCTGCGCCGCTTCCTGCCCTCGACTGGGTGCCCATAGAGCCATTTGCCCTTGCCTCTGAAGTGCCGTTCCTTCGTCATCGATACGGCGGGTGATGTACATCAGGCGGTAGGCTTCGCGAAGCTGTTCTGCGTCTACGTCCTGCACATAAGAGCTGAAGGTGGGGTTCTCATGTACCTTGCCGTTCTCATCCATGAGCTGGATGCGTTCAGGTACTCCCGGATATTTTTCGTTCTCGTGCATCAATCCTCCACGCAGATACGAGCTGTCCTTCACGCCGAGCGCACGCAGAGAGTTTCGGCACACGGGGCGGAAGGCTTGGGCATATTTCCTCTTATTTTACTCGCTTAAGAACGAAGTGAAGATTTATTGTGCGGTTTTCTATGCTTTCCTTCTGGCGTAATGCACCGTTCTGTGTGCATGTTGGTTCGCGGAATACTTACGTGAGCGAGGAGCATTCTAAGTGTTGTCGCCGAGAGCCTGCATGGTCTCTTCCCTCAATCTCTTGGCTACATAGCTCAACCCCGCGAGTTGAGGGAGTTTAGACTCTGTGCGGGAACTGCTCGCAGATGCTGATGAAGCGGTCATTTGCCTCGTCTTCACCGATGCTCACCCGCACGCCCTCGGAGTCGAAAGCTCTCACCGCTAGGGCGTTAGCGCGCGCCAGTTCGGTAAATTCCGCAGTGTGTTCTCCCAGGGGGAGCCACACGAAGTTGGCGTAGGTTTGCGGTATGTTGTACCCCAGCTCGTGCAGCCGGGCGACCACGCGCTCACGCTCATCCACCAGGTGTTGCACACGTTCCATCACCTGATCTTCATGTTCTATGGAGGCGACTGCGGCGGCCTCTGCCACGGCGGTAACGGCGAAGGTTGTGGCACTCACCCGCAAATACTGAGTCAGCTGCGGATGCGATACCGAGTACCCCACGCGAAGCCCCGCAAGTCCCTGTGCTTTCGAGAAGGTTCTGAGCACGATCACGTTCGGGTATTCACGGTACAGGCGCAGACCGTCCAGCGGCGCATCTTCCCCGTCGGGTACGGGTGATACCGTGCAGAACTCGAAATATGCTTCGTCGAGCACCACCACGATATGAGGCGGCACCTGCGCTAGGAACTCGCGGATTTGTTTTTCGGTGACGGCGGGCCCGGTGGGGTTGTTAGGGGTGCACACCAGGATCACGCGGGTGCGGTCGGTGATCGCATCGAGCATTCCCTGCAGGTCGTGGGCGCCGTTGGGCAGGTTCGGAATCTGCACGCTTTTTGCGCCCAGCAGCCCCACCAGAATGGGGTATGCCTCAAAGGAACGCCAGGCGTATATGACTTCGTCCTGCACGCCGTCCGCATCGACTCCGGCAAACGCTTTGAGAATCTGATTGAGTGCACCCAGGCTTCCAGCGCCAGTCACGATATTCTCGGCATCCAGGTTGAACCGCTTGGCGAGCGCTTCACGCAGCTTCGTTGAAAGCGGGTCTGGGTAGCGGTGTACCGCATCGAAGGTACTGAGGATTTCGGCGACCTTGGGTACGGGTCCGAGAGGGTTCTCGTTAGAAGATAGTTTGTACTGGGTTAGCCCGGCAACCTGCGGCGCGGGTTTTCCTGCTACATAGGCCGGAAGGTTCGCAAAAATATGGCGCGGGGGAATCGGTGATGTCTGCGGTTGGTGTGATTCACTCATATCCACAGTATAGTGCTCGCCAACCTCCCCGCCCCGGATTTTCACGCTAGGTCACGCGGGTTTCTGCCGATCGGGCGCGGTTGCGTTTACGCCGGTGCACCCAGGAGCCTGGGGTCGTGTGAGGTGCGCATCTCAGGATCTGGGGTGTTGGTGGGCATACGGCTGCCGGTATCGGCGGGGGTTACGGTCTCACCATCGGACTGCAGCTGATTCTGCGGTATGTGCAGGCGCGGTGTCTCGGCGGGGTTGCTCATCAGGTGCTCTCCCAGCGGCGGCAGGTATCCTTCCTGTGTTTTCAGGTCAAGGTTCGGCAGCAGGTTTTCGCCTCCGCCCGTGCTGTGGGGCATATCGAGCTTGGGCAGGTGCAGGTCATCCAGCAGGCGCGGCGCATAATACGGTTCGGCGTGGGAGCCTGCCCCGGAAGGTATGATCCCTTCCCCTTGATGGCTGTACGGCATGGGTTTTGGCCCCGATATGTTCTCCAGTGACTCGGGCGCATGCCATGCTGCGGGTGAGTGTTGGGTATCTGCGGTACCGGGGTTCTGCACCGGTGCGGGCAGTCCCGAAATCTTCGGGTCTGTGTAATCGACGGGCTTTCGTGGATCAAGCGCATCCATACTGGGTTTCAAAAAATCGGGTGTCCATGACCGTGCCTTATCTTGGGCCCAGTCAGCCCCCATATTTCCAGCTACTTGAGGATTTACACCACGCTCATTTGATAATGTTGCAGCTCCGCTCTCCCATAACGAAGGTCCTCCCTCAGAGGTAGCGTTATAGACATTTCCGCCTTCGTAGGTGTAGTTACCTTGAGGGACAGCCGCCATAGGTTTCTGCGCGTTAGCATCCCGTTCTAATGATTCACGATAAAACCTCATATCGTGAGTCATTTCATGTGGTTTAGGATCTCCGCCCTGGCGAAAACTTCTGCGGTCAGTAATCACGGTCGAGTCACCTGGGCGTTCCTTCCACGTCTGGCCGCTAATGATTGCGGGGATAGGATCGCCTTTGTCTTTGGTTTGATGCACGCGGAAGGTCTTATTTCCTCGGTCTGGTAATGCTTGTACGGGGCCGCCAAAAGTGTACACATCGCTCACGTGGTAGCGTGAGGCAAATTCGTTGTTATTGGCGGCGTTATAGGCGATAGCCGCACCTTGGGAATGTCCCACAAGAATCACATCATCGGCTGAGGTTATGCCTTGATCTCTTAGCGCACGGTCTAGGGCGCGCATCATGATATGACTGTCTTGTATGGAGGCGTTCGGGGTATCGGCGCCTATTTGCAGGGTGCCTTGGATACCGTCGGGTTCGCCAGGTTTATTGGAAAAGTCCGTCCCTGGAATATAGGCATATACGATTTTGCGACCGGTTTGGGGGTCTCGGTATACCTGTACCTCAATCCCCGAGTAACCCTTCCCGTCTTTATCTTCGCCTTCGTATTTTTTCGAGAGGTCTCCCTTGCTCACGCGCTCCATATTCTGGGCGATCTCGGCGCGAGTGCGGGGCATTTTATCCGTCGGTTCTGCCTTATCACGATGCCAGTTCTTGAGTTCACCGCGGTTCTTGTTGTCCTGTTCTTTCTTCCCGAGCCACGGCATTTTCCCGTTCACAATTCGTTCGGCTATCTCACGGGGAATACCCATTTTTTCGAGTCTTCGCGCTATACGCCTGCGCGCCATCTCTGGGTTTGCACGCATATCCTGGTAGGCGGTCGCCCCGAAGAGGGTAATCGCCGTCAGTGCGGAAAAGCCCATAATATAGGGGTTTCCGCTGCGCATACCCCACCCGAAAATACTCTCTGCGGCACTATATCCAAGCTCGTACTTTTCCCAGGACCACATGTCGTTGAAGGCGCCTTGCGGGTTCATGAGCGCGTTGCGTATCCACTCTTCCTGCGACATGCCGTTAGGCATCTTCCCGTCCTGAGTGAGCCCGATGCGGTTGAACAGTCCCTTCGCGGCTTCTTCTGCCTGATGGTAGCCTTTCGAGCAGGCATCTATTGCACTGGCGGTTGCCTCCAGCTTAACGGCCCGCTCCCCCAACGTCGCTGCGGCAGAGGTGGTCATGACCGAGGCTTGCCGCCCGTGCTCGTTGGTGCCGAGAAAAAGCATGAGCTGAGCCGCGATACCGCCCATCGGCAGGGGTAATGACCCGCAATCGCCGCCTAGCTGGTGTACATTCTGTGCGAGCTGCGGCAACTCTTCCAGCAGAACGCTAATGGTTTTATCGTCCCCACCGGCTGCTATCTGTTGTCCCGGAGTGTTCATCGTGAGTCCTTCCCTGTTGTCTAGCGATTAGTGAATGCCCGAGCTCTGTAAGAGCCCGGTGGGAACCTGCGAATAATTGAGTAACTGATCTAAGGCATGCTGAGCGTTCAGCGCGCCGGAGGATTTGATGATGTCTGCGGGGTTCAGGTTTTCGAGGGTATCGGCGGTGGTATTCAGCAGGCCTTTGAGCATCCCGTCTAATCCGGCGGCGGCACCCAAAATAGTGTTTGCTTGGGATTCCAAGGCCGCAGCAACTTCTTCGCCAGCGCGGCGGGCATCCTCGGCTGCGTGCTGTACCTGCTGGTGAGTTTCGGTCAGGCTTTTTTCGTGCTGGTCTAATGCGTTTCGATAGGCTCTCCCGGCCGAGGATTTCCAGTGTTCGGCACGCATACCGTGAGCTTTGTGAAGCATCGTCTGAATGCTCGCGGCATGCTGTTCTAAGCTGGCGGCGAGTTCCTGGCCCTTACTGCGCGCCTGCCCCGCTAACCCTTGCAAAGACGCCGCAAAACTGGTTGCGGCGCTGGTACCGATCCCCATGTCACCGGCGGCACGCAGAATATCTGCGGACGTAGGCGGATGCGCGCCCGGGGGAATATCGCCGGTATGCGGCTGGGGCGTTGGTGCGGGTGCGATGGCTGTCATGTCTTCCTCGTTAGCTCTTTGTGTACGGCGGGCGGCTCCCGGTGTGCGGCCGCACGAGTACGCCTGAGTACCCGTGCGCGTGACCGATGCTGTGGCTGCTGTACCTGTTTACCTTCACCCTAGAAGGGTCGGCGCAGGTTAATACCCGCTCTCTCGTTGCCCTGTGGATAACCTGCCGTAGCGGGACACTTTTCCTCGTTATCCACAGGCTGTTTCTTTCGATTTCGTTGGGTGCGCGCACTCGCATGACCGAATATGACGCAGACCCACACAGGCGTGGCAGACCGTGCATCCCATAAATAACGCCTTAGTCGAATCACAGGAAGACGTCCAGAATCCGCGATACGCCGCGCTCAGGACAGACACGGAGCCCCCCTCCGCCGCAGAAGACACCCAATCTGACCTTTTACGCCAAAACATGCGAAGATAGAGGTATGTCTCACCCTGAAAACACGCTCCTGCCCTCGGGAAGAATCGACCTGGGCACCAGTAATCTTGCGCTCGGTCCTCTCGATGGGCGTTACGCCCCTGTGACCGCGCCTTTAACGAACTATCTCTCCGAAGCCGCGCTGAACCGCGACCGCATCCACGTGGAAGTCGAATGGTTCATATACCTGTGCGAGCATGCCGTTCTTCCCGGGCTCACGCCGCTCACCGATGAGCAGAAGTCCGGTTTGCGTGCTATCGTGACCGAGTTCAACGCCGATTCCGTCACCGAACTCGCCGAGATTGAGGCGGTCACTGTTCACGATGTGAAAGCCGTCGAGTACTATATCGGTCGCCGCCTTGAAGCGCTGGGGCTAGGGCATTTGGTGCCGCTCGTGCATTTTGGGTGCACTTCCGAAGATATTAATAACCTCTCCTATGCCCTGGGTATTAAGGACGCGGTCGAGAATGTATGGCTTCCTGCCGCCCGCGATCTGGTGCAGGTTTTGCTCGATCTCGCAGAGACCGGCAGAGATATTCCGATGCTCTCGCGCACGCACGGCCAACCCGCAACCCCCACCACGCTGGGCAAGGAAATGGCTGTGCTGGCATACCGTTTGAAACGCCAGATTTCCCATGTTGCCGCCACCGAGTTCCTGGGCAAGATTAACGGCGCGACGGGCACCTATGCGGCGCATTACGCCTCGGTTCCGGGGGCTGACTGGCAGGCTATTTCGCGGGGTTTCGTGGAGCATCTGGGGCTTAGCTGGAACCCGCTGACCACGCAGATCGAATCGCATGACTGGCAGGCGGAACTGTACTCTGATGTGGCGCATTTCAACCGTGTGCTGCATAATCTGTGCACCGATGTGTGGAGCTATATTTCGATTGGCTTCTTCCGCCAGATTCCGGTGGCTGGTGCAACGGGCTCTTCGACGATGCCGCATAAGGTGAACCCGATCCGCTTCGAGAATGCGGAAGCTAATCTTGAACTCTCAAACGCGGTCTTCGATTCGCTGGCGTCCACGCTGGTGACTTCGCGTTGGCAGCGTGATTTGACCGATTCTTCGGCGCAGCGCAATATTGGCGTGGCGTTTGGGCATTCGGTGCTGGCGATTTCTAATGTGATTAAGGGTCTGCAGCGCCTCGATATTGCCGCCGACGTTATTGCTGCCGATCTGGAATCCAATTGGGAGGTTCTGGCGGAGGCCATTCAGATGGTTATGCGCGCGGAGGCAATCGCGGGCACCCCCGGCATGGAGAACCCCTATGAGCGTCTGAAGGAGTTGACGCGCGGTCATCGGGTGGATGCGGTGCGCCTCAAAGAATTTGTGGGCACCCTGGGCCTGTCTGCCGAGGCGCAGGAGAGGCTGTCGAACTTGACCCCGCATACGTACAACGGCATCGCCGCGCAGCTGGTGGATCACGCGAAGGATGCGCAAGGCTAAACTCCTTCAATCCTTATCGCCCACTCTCTCTACGTTCTAAAAAGGCTCTTTATTCACATAAAGCGGTTTTTCCAATGCTTTATGTGAATAAAGAGCCTTTTTATGGTTCCGGCAGGGGCTATAGAACACCCATTATTCGCCAGTTTTCCACCTCAACACAAAAAGTTGTTAGATTAAAGAGGCTCTAATCTAACAACTTTTCGCACTTTGACGGAAATTTGTTAGATTAGCACCCCGCTAATCTAACATCAACTACTCCACCTACAGAAATTCAGCAGATTACCGCCCCTAATGAACCATAACGTACCTTGTGGAACGACCTTGTCCTTCCTGCCTTAGAGTACCTTCATCGACTAGAGCGTCTAAAGCCCTTTTGGCGGTACCGCGGGCTATATGCGTCAGCTCCATCAAATCTCCCGTTGTGATTGCACCGGTGAGGTCGCACCAGGTCCGAATCACATCGTGCATAGCCTGCGAGGATCGTGACAGATAGGGCAGCACATAGTGGTCGTTCTCGCCCCGAGCATTCTGAGCAAGGTTAAGCGCACCTTCGCCCAGAACCCACACCTGTTGCTCTTTAAGACGGGTTACCAGCGGAACACCCTCAATAACGGTCTGTTCGGCAGCCCGCAGCGTGAGCGCCGCTGATTCTTCAGAAGATTGCAGACGTTCGGCCAAAGTTTTCAATGTGATAAAAGGGTGCTGCATCAAATAGCTGAGAATAATAGCGATTCCCACGTCTTTCTGACGTGCGGTGGGAACAATCGCAGAGGCGACTTCCAGTACAGGCAGTACTGGTGTTCCTCCCACGAGCGTACATTCAATATGCGGACCCGCCACTTCCTCGAAGATAGGGGGCAGATGCCCAAGAATCATCATGGACTGGTACATCCGATCAACCCCCACTCCTTGTTTCTCCACAAGGGTTAGGGCACTGAATAGGTCGGCGAGCGCGGGGTATCGTGCAGAACGATTGCTGAGCACATTATCCGCAGTAACTCCACCGTAAAATCCGCCTGGGCTTCGCACCACGAGGGTATTATCGAGTGTAATCCAGCGGATATCGGTAGGTTCAGAGCTATTCCAGTCGCGGTGAATAATGCCGTTGAGAATAGCCTCGCGCACAGCGTTTTCGGGAACCTGCCGGACTGTGCGGTGCGCAAACCCGGTGGGAAGCGTAATTTGTGTATTCACGTTTTGCAGAGCCTGCTCGATCTGCCGTATTTGTTCCAGCAGCGGCAGGTCAGCGTCGGGTCGCACAGTATTGAGGATTGACCCGGCGGGAACGTCGAAGATAGTGAGTTCAAGCAGGGTTCGGGATGCGGGGCACAGGGTGAGCGCGGCGGTTTGCGAGAGCTTTCCATCGGAACGCAGTGCGCCCAAACGCTGCAAGACCTCACGGTCCGTGAGGGCTGTATCGGCTCCGAGCAGGGCGCGCACATAGTTCATGGTGGAGCGTGGAATATCTTCAGGCGTGTAGCGGGTGCTTTGAGCCATTTCGTCGTATTCCCGCATATTTTCACGGTGTTCCCACCAAAGGGAACGGTCAATAGGCTTGCAGTGATCCCCAACGCGCCACCGCAGCTTATTGCCGGTATCATACACAGGCTCTTTGGCCTGGGGTACGTAGAGAACCAGCACGCGCAGACCCTGGGCTCCGCCAAGGTGGTGTTCCACAATATCGGGGGCGACCTGTACCGCCTCATCAATACGCTGGCGCAACCATTCAGTATCAAGCTCGGTTCCCAGTACCGTTCCATGACTGTCTTCAACACCTAGGATCAGAGCGCCTCCGCCGGGTGTATTGGCAAAGCAGGCGACTTCATCTGCAAGTTTTGATGCTGCTTCAGCGTTGCGTGTTTCGCCGGGCAGAAGAATACCGCCAGCGCCTCGGCGTCCTGCTTCCTCTTTGAAATCTATGGATGCGCTCTCCCGGTTTGCGTGAAGCTGCCCGTCTCGATACGAAGCAAGGATTTCGGCGACCTGTTTTTCAAGGTCTCGCCTGCGTTCCGAAAGTATCATGCCGTCTCCACAACAGTAGGTTTCAGGGTGGTTGGAGTGTTCTTCTTGACCAACGTCACCACCAAGTCTACCTAAAAACACAAAAAGTTGTTAGATTAAGGAGGCTCTAATCTAACAACTTTTCGCACTTTGACGGAAAACTGTTAGATTAGCAGGCTGCTAATCTAACAATCTCCCGTGTATGTCTCGTGAAAACTGCGGCAAAACGGGCGCTATTACCCACGAAATACCGACGGGCAGGGGCAAGGGGCTAGTTTCTTCTAGTTCCCCATCGTCTTGCGATGCTGCGCGCCAGGATTTTGCAGCCCGTGAGCGTGCGCATCGTGGTTCTTCGTATCGGCCTTGGTGCGCTTGAACTTACCGGTCAGTGCTCGCGTAACCTTGGGTCCGTGAGAGTTTTTCTGCTCATCAGACGTGAACTTGGGGGCGCGCGGAGTAAGCATTAGCTCAGCCGGGAAAAACGCGGGAGCATCACCAAACGCATTACGGGCGCTCTTAACCACGTCACGCCCCAGCGCCAAGTTTGCGCCGCCGCCGACCACCGCACCCACGCCGAACGGCAGGGCACGCCCCAGCAGGGCTCCGCTCTGGCGGGTCAAGAAACGCTTGATAAACATATTGCGAATCGTGCGTTCCACGCTAAAAGTCTTGCCCGCCGACTTACCGCCCAGCAGCATGCCCCACCGATTGGAAACACCGCTCGCCTTCCCGGTCTGCAGCAGCACGGTATTCATCAGCTGTGAGCCTTCTTCGCCGAGCATAATCGCCATCACCATCGAACGTGCAACCTCGGGGTTTTCCACGTGCACGCCGTGTAGCTCAGCCACCGCTTGGGCGAACAGCGCGGTCCTTTCCAGGTACCCGCCGACCGCGAGCGCCGAAAGGCTCATCGAGGTCACGGTTCCGATTCCGGGCACGAAGGCGGATGCGCCCGTCACCCCGCCGATCGCGGTCACGTCACGCAGATAGTTGCGTTCAAGGCGCCGTAGAATCTTTTCGGGGGTTTCATCCGGATGCGCCGCCCGCAAACTTTTCACCATCGACAGCGCCAGGGGGCGCTGAACGCGCAGAACGGTATCAAGCGTTTTGGTGAGTGCCGGGCGGGGATTGCCGTTATCGTCAAAAAGGGACTTTTTCGGGTTTAGCATAATGTCAGTAAAGCACGTTTTGACTCAAAGTAGGTACCGCATCCTGCAGAAACGGTGCTTATTCCGCCTAGCGAGTATTCCGTCGCGTTCATGACACGCCCCTGGCCTGGAATTTTAGTGCGTCAAGTACTACTTTCCCCGGCTCTACCTGTGTACATTACGCATGACATAAATCTTGCCCGCTAACCCATCGGTACGGTATCTACGCCCGAGTTCAGACCTGGTATCTCAAAGCGACATAGCTCTTTTGGCCGTTTGCCTTCGGCAGATTTCATGATGGAGTAAATTTCACGGGATGACGTTTCAGTTCGGCTTTTCGTCCTGAGGGCTTAGAATTGAGCTAGGTTACACAACACACTCGTTCACTCAGGCGCTCTGACGCGTCTTCTGCGGTGTTCAGCAATGGCACTAACACCGGCCTTCACACAGTAAGGAACCTATATGTCTGCTCCTGCTTCGGCGCGCTCGCCACTGGCGACTCAGGGCCTCGGTATGGCGTATGCTATCGGCGCCATCATTTCGGCACAGTTCGGTTCTGCGCTCGCTAAAACGATGATGGGCGATCTGGGCGCGTGGGGTGTGGTGGCTCTGCGCATGATCACCTCGTCGCTTCTGCTGTATCTCTTTTTCCGCCCACAAGTTCGTCAATGGACGCGCCCGCAGTGGCTTGCCGTGATCGTCTTGGGGGTTGCCCTTTTCGGCGCGAACGCCTTCTTCTATGTGGCAATTCAGCAGGTTCCGCTGGCGATCGCGGTGGCTATCGAGTTTATGGGTCCGCTCGTGTTGGCAACGGTTCTTTCGCGAAGAAAACTCGACCTGATCTGGATTCTTCTTTCCTTTACCGGTATGGCTATTTTGACGGCAGAGTCGCAGTCAAAGCCCGAAGATTTTGCACTGATAGGTATATTTTTCGCTATTCTCACCGCCGTTTCTCGTGCCGCCTATATTCTGGCAACAGAGCGTGTGGGCGCCACAATTCCGGGGATGGGCGGTATGGTGATGGGCAATCTTGTCTCCACACTCTTAGTTATCCCGTTCCCCTTCTTCATCACGGGCAATCATTTAGGGAAAGTTATCACCGACCCCGCCTTACTGGCGCTTGGTTTTGCGATGGGACTTCTGGCATCCGCGCTTCCCGCACTGGGCGAGATTTCGGCGCTTCGCATGCTCCCCTCGAATGTATACAGCGTGGTGCTTTCGCTGGAACCTGCCGCGGCGGCGCTAGTGGGCGTTATTATTCTGCAAGAACCCACCGATGCGGTGCGTTGGATTGCAATTGCGCTGCTGATTACGGCAAGTATCGGGATTACGATATCGCACGCTCGGGTGGAACGCCGGGCCCTTGAGGAAGGTACAGCGGAGACAATTACGCACTTCCTGCCTGGCGCGGTTGACAGCATCGGCGCCGACCTTGTGCAGAAGACCGGGGTGATTACCCTTCCCACCACCGAGCAGATCAAGCTCGACCGGCAAGCTAAGGAAACCCGGTCAGAAGGCTCCTCCCCAACGTAGAATATACTTCGCATTTAGGGTATGCCCTAGGTTACAACAGTACGCAGGCTGCGTTACCATTATTCGCATACCGCCGCCTGTTGTCGTTGTGATCCCCAGGAGGTTTCTTGACCAGCCTCACCCCTCATAGTCGCCGCAAGCGCCCCAGCGTCGGCATCATCTTTGTGATCATCTCGTGCCTTTCTCTGCAATTCGGCGCGGCTTTCGCGGTGCACCTTTTTCCGCTTTTTGGTCCGTGGCTCGTCACAGTTCTGCGCCTGCTTCTCGCCGCGATCACGGTAGGAGCGGCGGTCTGGATTGCCGGGCGCTGGCGGGCGCATCGGGCAGGTGCACAAACCGCATATATGGCAGTACCCGCAAAAACATCCGACGGGTTCTTAGGCTGGTCTTCCCGCCAGTGGCGTGCCATGCTCATTTTCGGTGTCACGCTCGGGCTCATGAACGGCTTCTTCTACAATGCGCTGGCTCGCATCCCGCTCGGGCTGGCGGTGGCGGTCGAGTTTACCGGTCCGCTCGTGCTGGCCTCTATCCTCACGCGGCGTAAACGCGACCTGGTGTGGGTATTCTGCGCGGCGGCAGGCATGGCGGTACTCGGTTTCGAGGCGGTACACGGGCAGGAAACGGACCTGCTGGGTGTACTATACGCCCTGATTGCGGGCGCATTCTGGGCGCTCTACATTCGCTCAAGCGCCTCGGTCGGTGAGCTCGTGCCCGGTGCAAGCGGACTCGCCGTAGCAATGGCCGTGGGTGCCATCTGCGTGGTCCCCGGGACCCTGCTTTTCCCCGGCCCCGTAGCGCTCTGGAGCGTTACGCACGATACCCAACTGGTGCTCTTCATCATCGGAACCTCCCTGCTGGCATCGGTCGTACCGTACAGCAGCGAGTTGGCAGCCCTGCGGCACCTTCCCGAACAGGTCTTCAGCGTGCTTCTCAGCCTGGAACCGGCGATTGCGGCGCTCGCGGGGTGGGCGCTGTTAGGTCAGGAAACCGGTCTGATGCGCTGGGTTGCGATTATCCTGCTGATCACGGCAAGTATCGGAATTACCCAGACAACCGGGGGTTCGGCGCCTGCGGACGAAACTTCGGATTTTTACCGGAGGAACGAACCTCCCGAGCAAACCTCTCCCCTGCCGTTGCCGGAGTAGACTGCGGGATACTACGCTGCCTGCGTGCCGGGTCGGTTCTGCGACGGGCAGCGTGGGCAGCTATTGCTCGGCCAGGTACCCCAGAAAATCCCGCAGTTCTTCGGTACCCAGCACCTCCGCCGGATGCGGTCCCCGCGCGAACAGCGCATCGGCGGTGTCTTCGTCGAGTTCGCGTGCGGTTGCGATCAGCACCAGGTTCCCCTCGTGTTCACCGCTCAGCATGGAAGAATCGCACAAGCACCACACATGCTCGAACGTATCCAATAGGGCGCGCGCCTGCCCCTGAAAGAAAAGCAGCCCGGCATCGTCGCCCACGTTCACGGCGAGTACCCCGCGAGCGCTCAGAAGCTCACGCAGCTCGGCGTAGTAGTCGGCGTTGGCAAGGTGGGCGGGCGCATCCATGCCCGTAAAAATATCAAGAATAATAGCGTCGATCCCGCGAAAAACACCGCCGTCGGATGCGGCATGAGCACCAAAAAGCTCGGGAATTTCGGGGAGCACGGCGCGCGCATCCGCAACCACGAACTCGCACCGGGTACCTGCGGGCAACGGCAGCACCTCGGTCACAAACCCCATCAGCTGTGGCTCATAATCGACGGCCACTTGCGAAGACCCCGGGCGCGTGGCCTGCATATAGCGGGCGAGCGTGAGTGCCCCGGCCCCCAGGTGAAGAGCCGTCACGGGTTCGCGCGGAGGGGCGAGTACATCCAGCACATTGGCGATGCGCCGCAGATACTCGTAAAATACGACGGTCGCATCAGCAGCATCAACATGGGATTGTTCGGCACCGCCGATGTCAAGCACATAGCCGTGCTCGCTGAATCCGTCCTTAAGAATGCGACCGCGCTGGCCGCTCACACTCAGGTGAACACCCAGCGCGGCACGCTCTCGCTGTCTCTCATCCATCACGAAAGATTAGCTCAGCCCTGCGGCTTTCTTGAATTCTTTGGCCATATCCTCAGCGGAGGTCGAAGAATCCACATTCTCAAGAGGCTTGTCGTTCACCGCGAATTGGGGGGTGCCCTTCACACCGATCTTTTGGCCGTACTCAAAATCGCTCTTGATCAAGTCGATGGTTTTTTGATCAGTCATGTCGGTCTTAAATTTCTCCTCCTCCAGCCCAAGTTCCTGAGCATAGCTGAGAAGAACTCCCGCCAGATCAGTCCGGCTCACATCTTTCCAGGAATCCTGAGTTTCAAAAAGCTTATTCGCCATCTCCAGGTGCTTATCCTGAAGTTCTGCCGCCTGCACGGCCTGCGCGGCGGCAATAGCATTCTTGTGAATTTGGGACAGCGGCATATTGCGCACGGTCACATTCATGGTGCCTTCAAGATCCTTGGCGACCTTCTCATAGGTGGGTTCGGCCTTGGCGCAGTAAGGGCACTGATAGTCGGTGTACAGGGTCACGGTGGGCGCACCCTGCCTGGGGGTGTTGAGGTGGTATCCAACCTCGTCACGCTCGCCAACTTTGGTAGCGGTCATTTTGGCGGAGTCACCCGAGGAGGCCGAAGCCGAACCGGATGCGCTTGCCTCTCCCCCGGCGCTAGCGCTGCCGGAAGCATCGCCCGAGGGAGCGCTGCTTGCTGAGCCGCTTGAGCTGGCGTTAGAGCTTGAGCTACCGCTTGCGGATGCACTCGACCCGGAATTTGAGGTGGCGTTCGCGCATGCGGAGATTACAACTGCGAGAGCGGGTACCCCGAGTGAAAGCGCGGTACGGCGATTGAGCATAGATGTCATGAGGGTTCCTTTACCGTAAAGATAATAGATCTTCGTTTTATCCTCCCATATCTTGCGGGGGAACGCACCCCTTTCGAGTTATGGGTCATATTCGCCCTGCCCTGTAATCTCTGCTAATATTGGCGATGGTATACGCGCCATATAGCTCGTATATCGTGTGCCTCCTTAGCTCAGGGGTAGAGCATTTCCCTCGTAAAGAAAAGGTCGTGGGTTCGAATCCCACAGGGGGCTCAACGTAACCCGTCGTCTTCTGCCAGCGGGCAGAGTGCGGCGGGTTTTGTGTTTCCCATCTACGGATTACCCTTGAAAACCCGTACAATAAGGAAAGAGTTTTACCGTCTTGTTTGCACTTCGAGAGGGGCATCATGCGTCATAAAAAACAGACCCAGCGTTTTGGGTTGGTATTCGTGCTTCTGCTGATACCGTGTTGTGCGCTGTGGTTCTTTTATCGATGGATCTTCGGTGAAGACACCATTATTGCCGTCCCCATCGTGTTGGGGGTTGTGACCTCCTATATTTGCGCCTATGCCTTTACCGGCGGCAGGACTCCGTACAACTAACTTGCTCACGACGAAGCCGTACCGTATAGAGAACACGTGAGCCGCGCATCCTGATTCAGAGGCAGGATGCGCGGCTCACGTTTATATACCAAGACTTTAGACGTTGGCGCGCTGGGCGTCGCTTTCGGTTTTTCCCCACAGCCCGTAGACTTTGGCGAGTTCTTTGACCTTCTTGGCGCGCAGGTAACGCGGCAAATATGAACCGTCGTGCGGCCCGTCAATGGGCACGTCAAGCATTTTGTGCGCCTCGGCGATTTCGTGGTCACTCGGCGAGAATGCCTGGTTGATGGTGTCTGCCTGATCGGAGTCAAGGGTGAGTTTGCCGGTCATGCCGTGGGCCGTGGCGTAGGTGCAGGCTTCGGTGAGTGCCGCCTTGTACTTACCCACGGATGGTCCGTCGATAGGACCGGGAATACCGCCCAAGGTTGAAGCGATCACGAGTTGCGAGCGCACATAGGCGAGCGCCATGGGGGTGTCGCTGGATCCGGTATCGCGGCGGTAATCGCCTGCCCCGAAGGCGATGCGGAAGGTTCCGATAGCGCTGGCGATTTCGACGGCGTTGTGCACCCCGAGAGCCGATTCAATAAGCGCGATGATGGGCGTTCCGGCGGGCAGTTCGGAGGCGGTGCGGTCAATATCGGTCGCGTGCTCTGCGGTGGCGAGCATAACGCCGCGCAGACCTTTGGTGTTTTTGAGGGCTTTAACGTCTTTCCACCAGTGCTCGGTGGTGATAGCGTTGATGCGCACCCATGCGACCACGCCGGAGTTAAGCATTTTGACGACTCGACTGCGGGCTTCGTCTTTTTCGTCTTCGGGGCACCCGTCTTCGAGGTCTAGAATAATGGAGTCTGCTTCACTGGCGAACGCTTCTTCAAAGTCTTTTTCGGCGGAATTAGGGCGTACAAGAAGCCAGGAGCGAGAGAGACTGGGGCGTAGCTGGCGCGCACGTTCATTGCGATGGAATTCGAGCATTGGTTGGTCTTTTCCCTGATGTGCTGGTGTCCGAGCTTTTAGTGTAGGCGTCTGATCCATGATGGTTATACTAAGCTCAACCTTAGTTAAGGTTCTAATTACCTCATGTCATGTGGGGTTTTACGCTGATTTATATGGTTTTATGTTGGATAATTCGCGACGTGAATCCCCCAAAAGACACTAAACCCCCGAAATTATCGGGGAAATTATACGGAGCCCGCGACTACACAACTATTCGCACATCGCCGCTAGTTTCACGTTTATGACGTTAAACCGAGGTTGTCTGCAGAGACAGGTTTTCGTTGCGCGCCTGTGCAGCTTTTTCATCACGTGCACGAGCGATCAGGCGTTCCGCATTCTCGACATGCTCAACCACACTCTGCACGCGGCGCTCCACCGTAATCTTGCGGTGGCACTGCACACTGCACTCGCCAAAGCACCGCGCCATCGCCAGCGCCTCAGCACAGAGAGCTACCGCATTACCAGCTTTCGAAAGCGCCCGATGCAGATCCGAGAACGTGCCCTCAGGGGAGGCAGGAATATCCATGCCGTCGCTGGGGGCAATACGCTGCGCCTCCATCGCGACGGCACGAACCCGTGGAATAAGATCGGCAAGAGTATTCGCATCCGGCACGATAAGTTCGATCATCTCGGTATCGGCAAGGCGCTCAAGAACCTGATGGAAACGATCAATACCGCGAATAAACCTGTCATGCGCACGGCGCCAGAGACCACGCCCAAGTTCCGCGTCATCACGCCGTGATTGCAGGAAATCTTTGAGTCCCATAGCCCCTCCTCATGCTCAGCCGGTCGTGCGTCTAGAAAGCTCTATATACTTAGGGTACCCTAAACCTCGTTTTGGTGACAGGATGTCGTACAAAAAATGTTGATATGGGATTAAGCTCTCGAAAAATTCACGCATTTAGTCCAGTTAAACCGGCACAATACGACTTACATCACGCGCAAAACAACCTTGCCGCGATGCTGACCCGCATCAAAATACTCATGAGCCTGCGGCGCCTGCCACCACGGGAATTCACGATCAAGATTCGCCGAAAGACCGCCACGTTCGAGCAACGGTAACACGTTCTCATGTACCCCTGCCATAATTTTTGCCTTCTCATCCGCAGACCGTGACCGCAAAGATGTACCGTGCACCGATAGGCGCTTTGTTAGCATAAGACCCAGATCAAGTTCCGCGCGGCGGCCGCCCTGCACGGCAATCGTTGCCAGATGCCCGCCATCGGCTAAAGACCGCAGATTATCTTCCAGGTACTTTGCGCCCACCACATCAAGAATATAATTCACGCCGTGACCGGCACTCTCACGCTGAATCACCTGACGAAAAGACTCCGTGCGGTAATTAATCGGATGCGCCCCCAACGCCCGCACCACCTGAGCCTTCTCGTCATCACCGACCGTCGCAAAGACCCGCACACCGGCGGCGCGCGCCAGCTGAATAGCATGCATGCCCACACCCCCGGTACCGCCATGCACCAGAAGCGAAGTCTGCTCATCTTCCGCCGGGTTATTCTGCGTGGGATCAAGACTCATTCCACACAGAAGCACCAGATTCGAGTACACCGTCGCAGCGACCTCCGGGATGCACGCCGCCTCAACCATGCTCATACCCTTAGGAACGGGCAGGGTATGGCGCACATCTACCGCCGCATACTCGGCGTAACCGCCGCCAGCAAGAAGCGCCATGACGCGCTCGCCCACCAGAGCGGGATCAACGCCCTCACCCACAGCCTCTACCACGCCCGCGATCTCAAGACCGTATACGGAGCTTGCCCCCGCGGGAGGCGGATAATGCCCGCGCCGCTGCAGGGAATCCGCCCGGTTCAGCCCGGCGGCATGCACCCGCACCAAGACCTGCCCGGGTGCAGGGGCGGGAATCGGAACCTCAGAGAGCGTTAGAACCTCTGGATCTCCATGTTCTTTCTCGACAATGGCGCGCATAGTAGCCTCAACAACCTTCTTATCTGTATCTTCCTGCACCGAGATTAGCATGTGTTCTCGGGGCATACCGCAATGTTCAGATTTACAGAAAAGCATAGAACATGAGATAATCGGCGGGTACCTTTTCCGCTCAAGGGCGGAAAATACCGGGATGGTTGTCCGAGCGGCCGAAGGAGCTGGTCTTGAAAACCAGTAGGCGGTAACCCCGTCTCAAGGGTTCAAATCCCTTACCATCCGCACGCTAAAACCCCGCGATACGCCTGATTTTTCAGGTGTATCGCGGGGTTTTTCGGCGTAGAATCTGCAGGTTACGAGACCAACCTCGAGAGGAACCACAGCACAATATCAAAGGCACCGAGGATACCCCCGATAAGCGCCATAGCGGTATAGCCAGCATTCTTTCCCTTATTAGCAATAAGACCCCTAATACAGGAAACTACGGCAACAATGCCAAAACCGATGGTAAAAATCCCAATACCGAGAGCACCTAGAACAAGGGAAGTAATGGAATAGATTTTTGCGTTTTTCTCTGCCTTGATTGCTTCAGGATCAATTGTCGGCGGGTACGGCTGCTGATAACCCTGCTGAGGGTATCCGCCCTGTGTGTTCTGCTGAGGCTGGAAGTTATAGTTTTCGGACATTACTATCCTTCTTGGGGTAGATGATCCTATCGTTGCACATAAGATCAGTTTTATTATCGGCTTTATTTACTGTACAGGGTTAAAGATAAGTACATGCTTTCCAACATGCTGTATTAACAAATCCGTACCAACACGATGTACGCGTTAAAGCGCCCAGATCATGCACAATAAAGCCCCGCTGTCCTCCCGACCTCGGGATTCCGCGGGGCTGCATCTGTAAGCCCACGACGGATGCTACCGAGTGCTGGCTATAGCGGCTATCACGAACGCCACCATCGGAATAAAGAAGAACAGAGTCTCAATCGCCCCCAGCGACAGGGCAATCCAGCTAGTGGCAAGGCCGCCTCCGGCGGGAACTCCAACGCGTGAAGCCTGAGCACCTTTAACCGCGCCCCAGATACCCAAACCCAGTGGAATCACACTCGTAACCCAGAAGAGGGCGAGCACCAAACCAACAATGCCCAGCGCTAAAGAGGTTTGTGCCGCCTGCTCACCGGCAATCTGCTGCGGGGTTTTGGGGACAACCGTCATCATGGGCACGGGCTGCACATATACCGGCTGCTGATAGTAGTGTTGAGGAGCAGGTTGTTGGTAATACTGTTGAGGGGCGGACTGGTGATAGTACTGCTGAGGAACAGTTTGTTGATAGTCTTGCTGTCTAGGAGCGGGCTGCTGCTGGTTCTGATAAAGCTTAGTGTATTCGGGCAGAGAGTCAGAAAGAGGGCGAGTTTTCTCGTAGGCGTCCTCACCCTGATGGGGGCTTTGCGACTGAGACGGTTGCTCTCCCGCGTGATGCTCAGACATAGCTATTCCTTTCGGTGACAAGAAGCGACAACTAGACCTACCCACTGTCTACCTGCTGTAAGGAAATATCTGGGGAACCGTTTTCAGCCTGCGTGAATGGGCGTGGCAATAACTCTAACTATAGCGCGTTGTTTTTCGCTCATGGGGGAAGTTTGGTCGGCAATTCCGAATTGACCAGCCTGCTTACTCCCGATATTCTTATAGGGATGCACTCGTTTCGTGCACCGTGGAGACGTGCCAGAGCGGCCGAATGGACTTCACTGCTAATGAAGGGTCGGGGTTGAACTCGACCGGGGGTTCAAATCCCCCCGTCTCCGCCAAAGAACGAACCCCCACACTGTAAAAGGTGCGGGGGTTCGCTGCGTCCTAGGGGCGTAGGGCATCAGATTTTTACAGTCTGTCTTATGATGCAGCTTTGTTTCCGCCTGGCTAACCTTGCCCTTCCAGTCGAAAAAAGCTGTGGTTCAGCGGCAGAAAGGGCGAGAGCGCAACGCCAGCAACGTAAAACAGTCTAGAAGCTCATAAAGTCGATGAGGCGCGCATCCGCACCGTCAAGAAGCGCCCACTCCCCCGGCACCTCAAAGACCGCTACGGACGAAGGCGAAAAGCCATAGGAAGCGTCCATCAGGGAATTGTAGTCAGAGTCGGGGCTCGCAAGCTGTAAGGTCACATCTTGCACCGCAGGCAGATGCGACACCACCATAAGCGTGCGCACGCTCTCAGAAACCCCGTTAATGCGCGCCAGTACCCGGGATGCAGGAACCTCATACAGACCCTCATCTAGGTGCGGGGTGGGTGCCTGCTCGCCGAGCGCATCAGATATCCAAGTGGTGGTCTGCCGGGTGCGCAGCGCCGCCGAGGACATCAGCTGTTCGGGAATATAGCCCTTCTGTTTGAGCCAGGAGCCCGCATCCGCAGCCTGACGATGCCCGCGTTTAGTCAGTGGGCGATCGAAATCATCCATACCCCAGTCGGCTTCGGCATGACGCATGATAATCAGGCGCTTAACGTCTCGGAGTGAGTTCTCAACCATACCTTCATAGTACAACGTAGGCGCCCCGATACGCCGGGTTGCCGCGTGATAGCGCGCCACAAAATCGGCATGCGAAAACCCCGTGCTCTTAAGAAAGAACGCGGGGTTTCGAGCGTAAAAAGACTAGATAGAGTATTCGGGGGCTGCCCACACCACAACTTCGGGATGCTCAAAGAACCGGTACCCCTGACCGCGCACGGTACGCACGGTTCCCGAAAGACGCCCCAACTTCGAGCGCAAACGCCGAATATGAACGTCAATGGTGCGTTCGTGGGGATGCTCGTCCCCGGCGCTCCAGAGCGACTCCAAAAGCTCGTCGCGCCCCACGGTGCGGGTGGAGTTCTCAACCAAATGCGCCAGAAGCTCAAACTCTTTAAAGGTGAGCATCAGCTGTTCCCCATCAAGGAACACCTCACGACGCGCCAAATCGATCAGGACGCCATTGGAACTAGGAGTTGCGGGCTGCTCGGCTTCCCGCGCCTGCTTGTGCAGCTCCGCCTGGTAGAACACGGCAGTCGGGTCGCCAAGAGCATTGCGCACAACCTCAAGATCGCTGCCCTCCGCATGAACGGGAGCCAAAGCAACGGCGGCATAGGATTCGGCCTCAGGTGCCAGATGGTGTGCATAGGTTCGCAAATCCTGCACAATACGCACCAGCGATGTGCCGTTGGCTGCGGCAAGTTCTTCGTTGAGCCCCACATACAGCACAAATCCGCGCGCCTCGTTCTCCTGAGCTCCTGCCTTCTGGGCGCCCTGCTGATCCCCGGAGGAGAAGGTCATCGGGCGCAAAGTAGCTGCGGACCCTTGTGTGCGGTTCTGCTGCGGCACTTGACGCTTTGCAGCACGACCACGCTGGGAGATGTGGACGTATCCAGGTACTGCACCTGACATTGTTCAACCTTCTCTCAAGATTTGTTGCGTACGGGTCCCTTGATTCTGCGTGATGCGGAATGCTCAAACGCCGCGCGGTAAAGGCGGCGTTTCCTTTGCTATCAATATTTCTATTATTTGACTCATAAATCAAGCAACTTGGGGTATCTGCGACGTTCTGCTCGCAGCTTCACACCCTCGTGAACTTTGATTCAGTGCCGGGAAACGACGCTGACAAGCACCGTTTCTCCCTCATATTATACATGGAGATTCGGAACCGATACCCCAAAAAGCCGCGCTCTCAGCGCCCCTGACCGCATACGAGCCGTGCAATTTCCACATTCTGGCGCGGAGGCTCCCAAGGGCACCGGTGACTCGTGCACTACTAGTGTTTTTCGCCGCACTCGCAGATACATGTGGTGAAGGGTGCACACCGCAGTATCAAGGGGTCCTGAAGGACCGACGCTCCGCGCGCAATCGTCAGAGTCAAGTCCCAAAGCACATGTTTGCGGCACCCAACGTCTAAGACCGCCCGCGCAGAATCGTCAGACCCGTAAGGATGCGCTACTGCGCCAGCCCGTAGAGGCGGTCGCCTGCATCACCCAAACCAGGAACTATATATGCCTTTTCGTTCAGACGCTCATCTTTAGCGGCTAGGAACAGGTCAATATTCCGCAGACCCTCAACGCCCTTTTCGAGGGCCGCAATACCTTCGGGGGCGGCAATCAGGCAGACACAGGTGATGGATTCGGCGCCACGTTCGCGCAGGAATTTAATAGCCTCAATCAAGGTGCCACCGGTAGCGAGCATAGGATCGAGCAGGTACACCTGACGGCCGGTCAGGTCTTCGGGCAGACGCTCGGCGTACGTGACAATATCGAGGGTCTCTTCGTTACGGGCCATGCCCAAAAACCCGACTTCGGCGGTGGGCACTAGACGAGTCATGCCTTCAAGCATGCCCAGTCCGGCGCGCAGAATCGGCACGACCAGAGGCTTCGGGTTAGCGATAACGGTTCCCATCGTGCGCGCCACCGGGGTTTCGATGGGGCGTTGCTCAACCCGAATCTCACGGGTAGCCTCATAGGCGAGCAGGGTAACGAGTTCATCGACGAGCTGGCGGAACGTGGGTGAGGGAGTGTTTTTATCGCGGAGCACACTAATCTTGTGCGCCACCAGCGGGTGATCAAGAATCTTAATACGCATACTCTCAGTTTACTCTGCCTGCTAGTGCGGGTGCTGTTTGCCGGTTATGACAGTTTGCCGTGCGGGTGGTCGAGAAGATACTGTACTCCGCTATTGGTTTCGATGGATTCCTCAAGTTTTCGCCGGTCATCAGTGCTATGCGATTGAGCCCAGCGCCCTTCAGTCATGCGGAAAGCCAAGTGGAAAAGGGATAACTGCGTAGAGGTTCTTAAGGGGCGGATAAGAGTTTTTCTGCCCCGAAAGTCTTTAATGATGAGCTTATCGCTGTGTGGTTTAAAGATGTACTCAGAAATATCTGTATATAATATATTCTTCCTTCGCCCATAAAACTTTCTCACAGTAATGCCTTGGGATTCTATGCGCACATATACATCGCTAAAGGATTTATGAATATACATGAAAAGAATAGAGAAAATAGCTATAATCACCCAAAACATGGGAGCACCAAGCACCCTAGGACCTGATGTTATCGATCCCCATATCAAGAATATAGCGACCAGCAAACAAATAATATCAATTACTACTACAGAAATTTTATATATCCAATGAAGACGAAATATCACCTCGTCCTTTAGCTCAAAAACGGGAGGTTTTGTGCTAATAAATCGAGGTATTACTGAAGCTGCCAATGATATGATGACAACAGGAAGAACCGGTATAAGAGCTCGTATTAAATCCGTCAATTCCATAGCTAAATACCTATATCACCGTTCTATAACACAAGGGGAACAACTCATAAGAAGTTCACGAGCCTTCTCAGGCTCATCAATAAAGTTCTGAAGCAGTTGTTGGTCTTCTGGATCTGCACTCTTTGCCCAATAACCATTCTCAACCCGAAATGCCATTTGTGGAATCAACAAACCAGCATCTGTTAGTAAAGGATCAAAACGCAAGGTTTTTCCACGGTTAGTTTTCACTACAAGCCACGTAAGGTCTGTATCAAAGTCTCCTCGTGGATCATAGGAGAATTTTAAAATATCCTTATAAGATGCCTGATGAGAAACTGCTAAGAAGTTTGCCCACACCATCCCCTCTGGTGTTGTCTGCAAATAAAAATTTTTACAATCCAAATACATAAAAAAACATAAATACCAGCCCAAAAAACCTAAAGGCAACAGAACAAATGAACCACCAAATTCTGGGTCAAATAATATTGAAAGAACCGTTATAGACGTCAAAATAAAGCAACACACCAGTCCAAATTTTGCAAATCTTTCAAATATATATACCCTTCTTCCACAACGGGGGAATTTATAAGTAGTGTAATTTTTATTTTTTACACTCTTAACTATCAGAATGCAGGATAAAAGCTGAAGGAAAGTAAGAGCTAATGCTGTACCTAAAATCATTTCCTTAGTCCTTTAAAAAGATTCCTAATAGGTTCCTTAGCTGGCTCCCCGATAAAGTCTTTTGATGCACTTTTAACAACTCCCGAACCGCTACTACGCAGAGATGCAGCAGGAATATCCGATTGGGACTTACGGGTCTCTTCGGATTTAAACCGTTCATTCATGCCTAGGTTTATATTAGCTGTAGCAACAGCATTAGTTGCATTGACGCCTCCTGTAAGAACCGTCTGTTGAACTTTCCCCATACCAGGTGCAAAAGTTTTATTGCATAGTTGCCAGCACCACCTGTTGCAGAGGTTATAAATCCTACACTGCCACCCGCAAAACCGGCACCGAGGTATGTACCGAAGTTAAAGGTACCATTTGCCATAGCATTATAACGATAAGTCTCAGCAGTATTCACAGCACTATATGCGGTATCCTTAGCCACGTTTAATGAATAACTACTCGTAAGAGCCTTCTGCATGGGAGTTTTCTCAAGTTCTTGTCCTGCTTTGACCCCTTTACTGGCAGTTTCTGCGGCTTTACCAAATCTTTTTGCATTGCCAAAAGCTTTCATACCGGTCGCTGCGGTACCACCAGCAAGACCTGAAACGCCACCTATCAAGGCTTCACGCCCAATTGCAGACCAATCCAGATTTTCCCTTCCTTCAAGCTTCTGCATGAACATCTCAGACCCTGCCCCTAAAAGAGCACCACCCAAACCACCAGCTAAAATACCTATTGGACCAGCAAACGAAGCCACAGACAGCAACGCACCAACAACTATCATGGTACCGGCTAATGCCCATTCTCCGACGTTGCGAACACCTTTCCAGAACTTATCGTATTGTTCTTGCGAGTATTTCTGGAACTCATCCGGCGACATCGGCTTCAGACCCCACGGGTCCATCAGTCCTACCGGGTTGTTCCCACAGAACGCATATACATCCGCGAAGAAACCAGTACCCGGCACCTGAGCCAACGGGTCCGTCGAGAGAAAACGCTTCGAGGCACCATCAAAGACACGGGCACCCATCACATCCAAACCGGCAACACGCACAGAACCGGCACCGGTAAACGAGAACCCGGCAGGAAGCATAGATTCCCACACACCGCTATCATCGGGAGATCTCACCTGGACTAAAAACTTCGTCCTCACCTAAGCCTATAGCTTTCTATACACAAGGTGCACAGCAGAAAACCCGTCGGGTCTTAGAACGCTAAGACCCGACGGGTTTAGTTATGCGGTGGTGGAGGGATTTGAACCCTCGTTGGCTGTTACACCAAACATCATTTCGAGTGATGCACCTTCGGCCGCTCGGACACACCACCAATAGGATATGATTCTACCGCATCCGCCCCAAGGGGGCAAAAACTCCACCCCCTCGCTCGGTTCCATCCAAGGTGTTGGGGACGCCCCTCAAATCCTTAGCGACAAGCGCATCATACCGCTTATTCTGCCTGCCGAACTTAGTTCCTCACCCAGCGGGTTAGCCTTCAGTCGAGAGCGAACCCATAGCGGCTGTGCACCCCAATATCGCCTGAAAACCGCATCCGTCAGTGCCGAATATAGCCGTCAAATACCAGCATGACCGCACGGGTGGAGTCCTCGATGCTACGCTGCACCCTGTGTATCTCCCGGTCCATCGCCAGCATAAAAGTAGCACCAAAAATAGAAAGCGCCAACGCACGTGTATCCTGGGCGGTATCGATCGTGTAGCGGCTGCGAAGGGCGCGTACCTGCGACTCTATGAAATCCAGGATTTCTTGGCGGTTGTCCACCATTGAGTCGGTCCAGGCGTCCAGCCCCTTCCACACTTCGCTCACCCAGAGCCTGGTGAACCCTCGGTGTTCGTGCAGATAGGTGAGCGCCGTGGAGATGCTTTTGCGCAGCCCTTCGCGCGGGTCGCTCTGAGCGATGGAAGCTTCGCTCATGCTCTCCACGAGCAGGTGCGTGCCGTATTGCAGAAGCCGGTCGATCATGGTTTTCTTCGACCCGAAGTTGTAGTACACGGTGCCTTTGGAGACCCCGGCGCGTTGGGCAACCTCTTCAATGCTCACGTGGGCGCTTCCCCGATGCTCCATGATCTCCATCGTGGCGGTGAAGAGTTTGCGTTGGGTTTTGCCGGTGCGGCCCGGTCGGCGTGCGGGGTTCGGCGTATCGGGCATGGGGATGGTTCCCTTCGTGGCGGTTGCTGTTCTCTCCATACTAAGGCCCTACACCGTGATTTCGGGGATTAGTTTTTTCAGGGACCAGATGCGGTCACGGCGGGTTCCCAGGTACCCCAGCACCAGACCGACGGCACCCCACAGCAGCAGGTACATCATGATCGGCATCAGGCTGGATTCGTTGATGCCGTAGCTGAGCCTGCGCATACCGGTGACAGCGTAGCCCATGGGGAAGAAGTCGTGCATCCACCTCATGGCGTGCGGCAGGGTTTCGTAGGGCATGGTGCCGCCCGCCGTGATGAGCTGCAGGATCATAATAATCAGGGCTATGAGCTTGCCGGGCGAGCCGAAGAACACCACCACGCCGTGAATGAACAGAGTGAAGATCGTTGCAACGAAGCAGAGGAAGAGGAAGGCAAGCCACGGATGCGCCATCTGGAATCCGAGCCCGAATTTCACTGCCGCGAACATGAGTACTGCCTGGGCGATACCGATCAGTCCGAACGGCAGCCAGCTTCCCAGGATGATGCGCGCTGTCGGTGCCTTTGAGGCCAGTGCACGGTTGTTGAGCGGGCGCAGGGTTTGCACGAGCATCAGGCCGCCGATCCACAGGGCTAGGCACATGAAGAACGGTCCCATACCCTCGCCGTAATTACGTCCGTTGGCTAGGGAACTGTGTTCGAGGTCCACGGGTGAGGACATGACGGAGGCTACGTCTTTTTGCTGTTCTTCGTTCAGGTTGGGGATTTGACGGGTGCCGTTGTGCAGTCCGGTGGCGAGCTGCCCGGTTCCGTCTTTGAGCTGTCCCGCGCCGTCGGCGATTTGGCCGGTGCTGCTGTTGAGTTTTCCGGTGCCATCGGCAAGCTGGGACGACCCATCCTGCAGTGTGGTTGCGCCGTCGTGCAGTTTATTTTGGCCGTCTACGGCTTCTTTTTCGCCATCGGCAAGCTGCTGTGCGCCGTTGTGCAGGTTTCCGGTACCGTTTTTGAGTTCGCCGGTGCCCTCGGCCAGTTGGGATGCTCCGTTATTGAGGGTGGAGGCACCATCAGCAACTTTCCCGGTGCCATCGGCGAGTTTAGCTGAACCGTCCGCTAGGGTGGTTGCCCCGGAATCGAGTTTGGTGATGCCGTCGCGCAGTGTTCCGGCACCCTGCGCTACCGCCGTGGCGCCGGAGTCGAGCTTATCCACCCCGTCAATCAGGGTACTGAGTTTTTGCGCTGCAGCGGATTCCCCGGTGGCCACACAGTTGTCATTTTTGAGGGTTTGCAGCTTCGCCAACACATCTGAACCGGCTTGTCCGTGCTGCGCCAGATGGTTTTTGAGTGCCTGATCGTTCGCGGATGCTACAGCCGATTTCGTCTGTTCGGAATTGATGTTGGCGACGATCGCGTCGGCGGTTTCCTGGCTGATGGAGCCGGATTCGACGAGAGGCGCTAGTTTCTGCCGGGTATCTTCGGCAACCTTAGACACCACCGTATTTGACAGATCTGTGCCAAAATCCCCGCTTGGGGCGGAGGTGTCGATCGAGTTCAGGTTTTGGCACATGGCGGTGAGCGTTCCGGGAAGTTGACGCACCCCGTCCTGATCCAGTGCATTCTTGAGCGAATGCGTTCCGTCGGCGACCTGCTGGGCACCTTGGGCGAGGTCGTTCGCGCCTTTCTTAAGGCTGCCGGTGCCGTTTGCGAGGGCTGCGGAGCCATCCGCCAACTGGGAAGCGCCGTTATGCGTGTCAGAGGCACCGTTGGCCAGGGTTGATGATCCGTCAGCGAGCTTGACCGCACCGTCATTGACTTTTCCGGCACCCTGGTTGAGGGTGCCTGCGCCGTCAGCCAACTGGGACGAACCGTCGGCGAGTTTATTTTGCCCTTCGATGAGCCTACTGGAACCATCCACCAGCTGCTCAGACCCGTCCGCGAGCTTGACGGCACCATCGTTGAGGGTTCCGGTTCCGTCAGCGAGTTGGGTCATCGCATCGGAAAGTTTGACGGTGTTCGCGTTGATTTTGTCGGCGCCGTCGGCTGCCTCATTCATTTTGCCGTGAATGGTCGTGAAGCTTGCCAGCAGAGTGTTCGCCGTCTTATCCCCCACCTTGGAGGCCACGGAATCCCGCACGGCTGTTCCCGCCTTCGTCACGATGTTGGTGAGCACATAGTTATTGGCGTCGTTCGTGATAATTTCCAGCCCGGCGGCCTGCGGGTTAATGGGGCCGGTGTTGCCTTTCTCATCAGGTTTGAACGAGCCGGTACTCACGAGCCTGGCCGAGAAGTCTTTCGGAATCACGAGCGCAAAATCATAGGTCCCGTCGCTGACGCCTTGGACGGCCTTATCACGGGTCTCTACGCTCTTCCAGTCGAAGGTTCCCGCATCCAGCAGGCTCTTTTTGACATCCGCACCGGTGTTCAGATCGTTACCGGAGGCATCTTTCGCGCCCTCGTCTTCCACCACGAGTGCGCCCACAATACCGTTCACATTCCGTAGGCATCCCAGTTGCCGTACAGGTACAGTGAACCGTACAGCAGCGGGATACACGACATAGCAAGAAGCACCAGTACCGGAAGCACTCCGGAGGTTAGACGCTTAAGTTCGACGAGCGCAACACGAACTACACTCACAGTTATTGTTCCTTCTCTGCTGGATTCTTCGGGTTTGATAATTCTTCGAGCTGTTCTTCGTGGTCTTCGGGGAAAGGCTCGGATACTTCGGATGCGTTCGCCGCCGAGTCTTCCTGCGGTGACCGGACGGTCTGTACCTTCTCGCCCGGATCCTCGCTCTCTAGCGTCTCGCGATCGTTCGGGTCGCTATGATCGTCGTCGTGGTGGTGGTCGCCGCCGAGCAGGTCATCCAGGGACGAGTCGGTTTCCTCCCGCGCAACGGTGAGGCGGATGCTCTCGGGCGCATCCTGCGGGTTTTCTTCAAGGTCTTCGTGGGCGTCACCAACCACGGCAGTTTTGCCGTCCCAGCTTTCGGAAATATGCGGAACTACGGCGATCACGGCACGCGGATCGTCTTCGTTTTCGGCGAGTTCCTGTAGATACGGCAGCCACATGCGGGTGTGGTCCAGATGCCGTGACGGAGTATCAAATACCAGAAGATCGGAGCGGGTATGCGCCGCTAACGCGCTCATCAGACGGATGTTCTGCTCACCTGTAAGCTGTTCGGTCCAGAGCCTGTCGAGCTCGCCTAAATCGTTCTGCTCCAGCCAGTGGCTTGCCCGGGGCCGACCGAAGAACGGCAGAGAGTACGAGAGCATTTCGGAGACGTAATCATGCACGCGCATATGCACTTCGGGGGCGGTAACTTCTGGGGAATCAATAATGTCAGAGATACTGCGCAGGTGGCGCAAGCTGACGGGGCTTCGGTGATCCCAGCTGAGAGTTCCGCCGCTGAGCTTCAGCCGCCCGGTAAGGGCTAAGCTCAGGGAAGTGCGTTCAATCTGACTGTCGGCCTGTATCAGGATGACCTCGCCGCGTTCCACCGTGAAGCTGGTACGGCCGAAGAGCGCCTTATGGCGGCCCCGAGCCCAAATATCGTCTGCGGTTAACATATGTGCTGAACCTTTAAATGAATACGTGTCAGGATTCTTGGCGCGTCCCCGCGATAAGTGGCACGCAGGACCCTGAATTACCTCATCTATCGTAGATCCGCAGAAACAGTGCACATGACCATTTTTTGACGATTTCCGATATTATTTTTGAAATTTATGGATTATTTTTCAAAGAAAAAGCGATTTTCGTTCAAATAAGGGGGTGAGCGGTGCCGATCCCTTTCGCTTCCTCTCTCCCCTATCGTCCTCCTTGTCTTCTTCGAACAAAAGGCTCATGATGTAAATAAAACGTTGGAAACTGTTTGATCACATCACGAGACTTTTATGAGGGAAGACAAAGAATTTAGACAAAAGTGCCCAGCAGTTTAGATCCCCTGCTACGGGCGGCGTGCTTCAAAAAATGTGCGCATCAGCCCGGCACATTCCTCGCGCAGCACCCCGGCGTAAACCTGCACATCAAGCCCTAAACGACGGTCACGGAGCACATCATATTGACTCCCCACCGCACCCGTTTTTTCCTCCCAAGCACCCATCACCACCGTGGGTATGCGCGCCATCAGAATCGCCCCGGCACACATGAGGCATGGTTCAACGGTCACTACGAGCGTGCACTCTTCCAAACGCCAGGTCTTAAGATGCTGTGCCGCCTGGCGAATCGCGTGGATCTCAGCGTGCCCGGTGGGGTCATGATCGTGTTCGCGACTATTGTGCCCCGAGCCGATAATTTCGCCTTCGGCATTCACCATCACCGCGCCGATAGGTATCTCACCGACGCATGCTGCGCGCTTTCCTTCGTCGAGAGCCAGGCGCATCCAGCGTTCATGCTCAGCCAATGTCGCAATGGTGCTGAGGGCTTCACCGTCACCGGCATGAACACCACTATCGTTATATTCCATATCGTCTATATGTCCTTGTCAAAAGCTATATATTCCTCATGAGAAATACATATTCTCAGTGTGTCACACCCAGCGCGAAAGGATATACGGCAGATGCTCCGCCCGCCCGCAGCCGCTGCGCCAACACGGTGATACTCCAGCGAGAATCCACAATATCGCTCACCAAAAGTACAGGTCCCGGATGCTCACGCAGCTTCTCAAGCACCTCAGGCGGAATCTGGTAGGAACGCATGACATCGGCACATCGGAAAACACTGTTGCCGCCGAAGAAGCGCGGTTCGGCAGCCAGCTCAGCCTCGCCCAAATACACGAGTTTGCCGACATGGGCCAGCCCCTCCCCCAACGAGCGCGCTAACGTGGGACGCACCGGAGACGGTACCGTGAGTACGGTTTCGGGGCGGCCGACCTCGCCCCAGTCCCATGCCGCAAGAACCCGCACGCAGGCCTGCCCGAGGGCTTGGGGAACGGGCGTATCGAGAGGTTCCCCGGATTCGTCGGTCGCCAAAAGTTCACGCACACGGCTGCCCCACCCCACATCGCTGAGGCGTGCCAGCGTGTAACCCGGTTCGGCGCGCTCTGACACCGGAATCTTACCCTTCGGCGCGTTCTCTCCCGCGAGTTCCTGCAGCCCGGTAGGCCACATGCCGCGCGGGGCTATTTCTACGCCAACCGCGTTGAGGGTTCCTTGAGCCTGCTGCACGGCGCGCTCAGAGACCTGTTCGGGATACCAGGGGCCCGCGCACCTATCGCATTTTCCGCACGGAGCCGCCGTGGTATCGTCCAGCTCGCGTGCCAGAAAGACCATGCGGCACCCTTCGGTACTCTCGTAGGCGAGCATGGCCTCTTGCTCCCGAACGCGCGCCTGCGCCACGGCACGGTATCGCGGCGCATCGTAGCTCCAGGGAGTACCTGTGGAGTACCAGCGTGAGCCGATCTTGCGCACCGCATCCTCAACATCGAGTACTTTGAGCAGAAGCTCTAAGGTACTTCGGCGTAACTGTACACGCGCCTCCAGCGCGGGTATAGACAGCCCATCAGGCTCATCCGCCAGCGCCTCACACACGGCGTAGGCGTTCTGCTCGTCGGGCATAGATGCGGTCGCAAAATACTCCCAGATTGCGCGGTCTTCGCGCCCCGGCAGCAGAAGCACATCCGCATGGTCGGTGCCGCGACCGGCACGGCCCACTTGCTGGTAGTAGCTCACCGCCGAAGAAGGCGCCCCAAGATGCACCACAAACCCCAGATCCGGTTTATCGAAACCCATACCGAGGGCACTCGTGGCAACAAGCGCCTTAACCCGGTTGGCTTTGAGGGCTTCTTCGGCTTCGCGGCGTTCATCCGGATCGGTTTTTCCGGTGTATGCAAGAACCTTGTGCCCGGCGGTTTGCAGCAGTCGTGCGGTGTCTTCGGCGGCGGATACCGTCAGGGTATAGATAATCCCTGAGCCCGGCAGCGTATCAAGGTGTTCAACCAGCCAGCCTAGACGCTGCGCTTCGTCGGGCAGCTGCAGCACGCCCAGCCTTAGCGAATCGCGGGTGAGCGAACCGCGCAGCACCACAACATCCTCGGGGTTGGCACCTGCGGCAAGCTGTTCGGCAATATCGCGGCTTACACGTTCGTTCGCGGTTGCAGTCGTCGCGAGTACGGGAACGTTAGTATCAAGCTCACGAATAAGCGCCCCGATACGCCGGTAATCGGGGCGAAAATCGTGCCCCCAATCGGAGATACAGTGCGCTTCATCGACCACCAGAAGGCCGAGCCGCGGCTGCAGATATGGCATCCATTCTTCACGAAATGCGGGGTTATTGAGTCGTTCGGGTCCAATGAGGAGAACGTCCAGCTCGTTTGCATCAAGGCGGGCGCGTATTGCCTCCCATTCGGTCACGTTAGCGGAGTTCACCATAGCGGCACGAACCCCGGCGCGTTCGGCTGCCTGCACCTGGTCGCGCATGAGCGAAAGCAGCGGGGAGATAATGAGGGCAACCCCGGAACCTTGAGCGCGCATCAGAAGAGCCGAAATAAAATACACGGCAGATTTTCCCCAGCCTGTACGCTGTACCACGAGGGTGCGGCGACGGTCGGTGACAAGCGCCTCGATAGCCTCGAACTGCCCGGGGTGAAAGCTCGCATTCGGGTTTGCGGTGAGCTTTCTGAGCAGGGCTTGGGCGTTTTCATGGAGTGTTGGCATGGGGTTCCTTTGTGAGGGGTTTCTCCCATCATGGCAGATTTCAAGGCTCCGCACATGCTGTACGGTTACCTCGTGCATACAGGTTTGGGAATACTATAACGGTCACGGAATATATGGGTACTGACTTCACCATCCTTTATATTCTTCATCGGGCATAGACGCCATGATTCCATCAGTTAGCCAAGCTCATGAGGCAGGTTCAAACTCTTAATCGTTTCTCACAAAGAATCCCGGTAGAATATTGCGAGACACTTCATAGCTTCCACATATTTTTGCCTTAGTGGTCTCTCAGGCAGACCGCATAGGATTGTGTGCAAGCACCGCGCGTGCCTTGTGTTCGACTACTTCAGGATTTTTCTATGGCTTTTTTTATCCCCGTACTTCTTGCCCATCTGCCGTTGGGGCTCCTCGGTTTCAAGCTTGAAGATGTGCTGATCAGCACCGGTCCGTGGGTTCTGGTGGTTTCGGCCATCATCGTTTTTATCGAATCGGGCGTGCTGTTTCCAGTACTTCCGGGCGACTCTTTGATCTTCGCTCTGGGTATGCTCCACGACCGCATGGGGCTGTCGCTCTGGCTGGCGTTCCCGGTTCTTATCATTGCAGCGGTAGCTGGCGGCGAGGTCGGGTATCAGCTGGGTGCCCGCTATGGCCGTAATCTTTTCAAAGACGATGCAAAAATCCTGAGCACCAAGAACCTGCACGCTGCGGAAGAATTTTTTGCTAAACGAGGCGGTTTCGCACTTGTTGTAGGTCGCTTCGTACCGATCGTTCGTACCTTTGTTTCGCTGGCGGCGGGTATTTCTTCGTATCCGCGCCGTAGGTTCAACCTCTGGAACATCCTGGGTGCCGTCCTGTGGATTGGTTCTATTGGCATGGCAGGCGTGCTGTTGGGTGGTGTCGAGTTCATCCACAACAATATTGAGATGCTTGCGGTCATTATTGTGTTGGTTTCGGTTCTGCCCGTGACCTTTGAATACCTGCGCGGTCGTTCCAAAGCCAAGAACGAGGCAACCGAGTAGGGGCACCTAAATCTCAAACTTCTGCGTATGCATAAGGGTGCGGCGAATACAGTCTGTATTCGCCGCCCCCTGCTATATGCTTATATTCTTATCGAAGCATATACCCTAATGGTTATAGGGTTGGCTACCCTGCTGCTGGTAGGGATTTACACCGCTCTGATTCTGCTGGTACATACGCCAGATGCGGCTCTGAGCGGTATACTGCGTAGCATCACGCAGCACCATGAACACGATAATGGCGCCCTGCAAAACCGTGGAGAAGATTGTCATACCAATTGACACAGGGTCGTTCATCGTAGAATACGGGGAATAACTTACCGACCCTGTGCCGGCACCCATGAGGATCATGATCAGGGTAATCACACCGAATGCAGTACCAATACTACTTAAGACCAAAGCTGTAATACGCGCCCAAGTGTGCCCTTTGGCGTAAAAATAACCGATAACGACCGTAAGAGCGACTATGATGACGGCTATCAGAATGCCAACAACAATACTCGTTGTTATCAACGAGTCTGAAAAGTTGACGCTACTGTAGTTCCCATACGGAGAGTACTGGTTCTTCTGCTGTTCGAGCAGGGCATTCATCCTGTCTCGAAGGGTTACCGAGTTGTAAATACTTGATACCAGGGTATAAAGCGCATACCCAAAGATCAGGTAAATACCTGTTTTTACCACCGTGCTGGGCTCGGGCTTTTTCTCTGGAACAGCCGTATAAGCCCCTGGCTGGTACGGCTGACCATAAGGTCCTTGAGGCTGTTGGGCGTATGAGGGCTGATACTGCGGATCTTGATAATAGGGATTTTGGCTCATGGTGTGTCCTAGTGACTCTTATCGTGTGTACCGGTGCTATATCTATGGCGGTCGTATGCATGCCAGCAACACTTTTATATGGTGCAAAAACGCAAAACGCTCGCCGTACTTCAATGGTAGTGTACGGCGAACGTTTCCGCGCTGTTGAGGCCGCATCCGGGTGTCTGTAGGTTAGTTCAGGCGGTATCCATCGCTACCACCGTCGTACCGGTCATTAGGATTCTGCGGTGCGGGGTTTGGTTGTGATTGCGGGTTCTGTGCCTGCGGGTTTTGTGCAGCCTGACCGAATCCTTGCTGAGGCTGGGAATCTGTAGGCTGTTGAACAGGCTGCGGGCCCTGATCCTGCCGGTAGCTGCGCCAGAGGCGGCTATCGCTCGTGTACCGAGCGGCATCACCACGAAGCATGAAAACCACTACCGCAATCTGCAAAATAATACCCAACACAAGAACTACGTATACAGCAGGGCTTATAGATACCTGCTGAACCCCATCCATCTGAGATGTAACGGACTGTACCAGCGACTGGGCGAGAAGGGTGAGCAAGAAGTAGAGCAGATCGCGAATGGTACCAATAATCCCCAGGACAAGGGCGGTAATGCGCGCCCACCCGTGACCCCTAGAGTAGAAGAATCCGAGGAGAATGGTAAACGCAGCAAAAATTGCACTGATGACATAGCCGAGACCCGTCGAAGAGTTTACTTCGGTCGTCTTACCGTTCTCCGTGTGGTATGTCTGGAACCCGAAATCGTCCAAGCCAACGATAGCTCGCATGATCATATACAGCGCAACGGCGTAAATCAGGTAGGTACCGATCTTGACGACGGTAGTGGGCTCAGGTTTCTGCGTTGGCACGGGTGCGTATTGAATCGCCGGGTGCATGGGCGCGTTGGGATGCGGCGGCTGGTATGGGGGTTGTTGACCATAAGGATCTTGACTCATGGTTCCTCCTCAACAATGTTTTCTGTGGTTGGGCTGCGGAATTCTCACTTCGATCGTTGAGAGTTCCTTAAAAGAATGTTCGTCGTGCCCCCGCCTGAGGTGCACGACGAACATTATTAGGCATGCACGAAGTGCATCAAACCTATGAAATTTTCAATCTCTAATTCAGATTGTACCCGCTATTACCCTGATGGTCTTGGGGATTTTGCGGGTTTTGCGGCATATTATTCTGCTGAGCCTGCGGGTTCTGAGGAGCTTGCGGGTCATATCCATACCCCTGCTGCTGAGCCTGCTGGGCGTTATGCTGTGCAGCGGGTGCCTGTCCCTCGGATGCAGGCACGGCGAGGGCGCTGGCATCGACGGGCTGATTTTCCTGCTGTTGTGCAGCTACCGCGCCGTAATATTCCCGAGCCTTCTTCATGTATTTAAGAGTGGTTGGCAGCCAGATCAGGATAATCAGAAGAACCTGGATCACGATAGAAGCTAGTTCGAGATAAACCCCAAACTTTATAGCGGAAAAGAATCCTTTGTACTTCTCTGGGAAAAGGGGATCGCTTATAATTTCGTCAAAGCTATTAACGTTATCCAGAGCCTCTGGCATTCCATTAGCATAGATCACTGTAAAGATACCGGCTACAGCAGTAAGACCGATAGCAGATCCTAGACCGCCTTTCTTCATATTTCTTGCTAGTGTAAAGAAAAGAAGGGCAATTACGATGCCAAAGATAATTCCTCGGGGGCTAGAATCAGTAATTCCAAGTTCACTTTCGCTGATGTTATATTCTTGGGCGAAATTTTTTGCCTGCGGATGTAGGTAAAGCCCCATAATAATATCGATAATCCGCAAAAGAGCCGCAATAATCCCCACGATGAGAACGGCGACAACGGTTCCTCGGTACGCGGGCTTCTCAGGAAGTTCAGCGGCGGGAGCGGGGGCGTTCCCATACATGGGCTGACCGGCGGGTGCGGGTTGTTGGGGGTAGCCTTGGCCTCCGGAAGGCTGAGGGTTTTGAGGCAAAGCCGGATCAGGTCTATACTGCTCGCTCATCGGTGGTACTCCTTTGTTCTCGGTTACCGTGTTAAACGGCTGTATTACGAGCATAGCGGAGCCTTAGTTTCAGGTCATACATTATTGACCGATGTCGTGAAATATTTTTTAATCACGCCGAGCTCAACCTGATATTTCGTCATATACGACGAATTTTTGGACACGCCCGATCTCGAATTTTATTCGGGAAACACACCCTTCATCAACCGCAAACCATCGCTCCCGAATTCAGAAAAGCTGACGCGCCGCCATTGGCTCAGGAACATATCCCGGATTTATCTTGTAAATAGGCTCCCAGAACCTACGGCTAACAGTGCGCGCATGCCTGACGGTAGGCGTTGCTCTCACGCATATACAGGGTAACGCTGGCGGGGAACATCAAAAATCCTAACAGCACCAGGTGCGTCAGTGCCGCCATGCTCAGCACCACAACCGACAAATATGACCCCGGAATACCGGGAACGGCGGGGCGCAGCCAGCTCAGAGTCAGCAGGGAGGTTCCCAAGGTCAGCAGCGCGAGTGAAACCAGCAGAGCACGCGCCAGCGCATACCCCCGAAGAATAAAAATTCCTAGAATAACGTGCAAGAAAACATTAGCAATAGTCAGAGCGTTACCCAGAGCAAAATTTTCAAAATACCATGATGCCGTCAGGTATATGGTGCGAAGAATAGCAATCATCATGCTGGCGCATGCGCCTACCTTCACCGCACGGGGTACATAGGGGTGCTCTAAAGAGGCTCTCGGTATGGGCGAATAATTCACCATATTCTCTTCGCCCATATACCCAGAGGCCAGTGTTGTTTTGGAGTATTCAGAGCGTACAGCACTGTCATAGCTCATCGGCGGTATTCCTCCTAGAGGGCTGCGGCATTGTACGAAAGCATCTAAGGTCTTAGCTGAGTGTTACGAAGAACCTCCACAACCCTTAAAGCACACGTTACAGGTTTACCAAGCAATATGACAATACTCTAGGTTTTTGGACTGTGTTTTAATATTGAAAAGCGTCGATTTAAGGCGCTTATAGTTTCATTATTTATCGGTCAGATACCCAGAAATAAAGGCTTTATGGACATACAAGAAATTATTTACGCGCAACGAGATCAGTTATAAAAAAGGTGCTGCGGCATATATGTTAAATATATGCCGCAGCACCTTCACGAAGTAAAACTCTTATATCATCAGGAAGCTAAAGCTATTGCCCTCCAGAGGAAGGCTGGTTTCCCGGCGCCTGCCCCGGATGCGGTGCGGGTGCCGGATATGCATAGGGCTGCGGCATTCCGTAGGGGTTATTTGCCTGGTTCCGCGCCCGCCGCACCGAAGTACGCTGGCGAACATACCTATTCGCGGGCGGTAGCCACATCAGAATCAGGGGCAGCAGGCCCACCACCAAAATGGCGATATAGATGATGAGGAGCCAGGCAGCGTAGCCATGAAGATCTATAAAGTCCATATACTCACCGGATACGCCGTAATCCACAATGGCACTTATCATCAGAAGCCCAGATAAGAGTGTGTTTAACGCCGTGAAAACCGTCAAAACAATACGCGCCCAGTTGTATCCCAGGAAAATAAAAATTCCGAAAAGAATGTAGATGATGCTGAAGAAAATACCGATGATCAAACGAACTATCACGACATTCTTTACAGTCTTAAGCTCATAATATTCTGGGTTAGCCATGACATGTTGGTAAATATCCTCCCCAAAAGACTGACGGATCGATTCCATCATGCTACTCACCATAGAGGTCATAATGCCGTATTCGATAACGCGCAAGATGGGCATCAAAATCGTCAAGATGAGGACAGACAGCAACAGAATCGACATTTTCGGTTTTGCGGCTGATTCCGGCGGCGTGGAAGGTGACGGTGCCACCTGATGCGCCGGATTCTGCATATAAGGCTGCGAGATCTGCGAGTTTACGGGCTGGCTCTGCCCATACTGATTCTGCGGCTGGTTTGGGTATGCACCCGATGTCTGTGGAGCTTGCGGCAGCTGGGGATCTGGGCCGGTTGGCCTGGGATATTCATTCATCGACAATAGTCCTTACGGTTATAACGGGGTGAAGCACCGCATTGGGCTTCTTTTCGAGAATAGCGGAAAGCGCTCACACTGCCTAGCATTCGGGCTTATTTAATGACGACCAGGTTATGAGTTTGTACCTTTAGTCTGCTCTTTCGAGGTTGATTCCGTCTGAGCCTCAAACCGGTTGGCGTAGCTCTTACTACCCACCTCAAGCGCCTTTTTAGCTTTCCAGTAGGCTTTAGTGTTCCGCATATACACGTTCACGGGCGGCATCCACACGAGAACAACCAGGCAAATATTCACCAGGAAAAGTAGCATATATACGGCCACCAGAGACCCTAAATACCCCTGCGCATTCGCAAAAGCCGGCGCCTCTGGGTTAGACATCGTATAAGCCTGTCCCAAAGCGCTCATACCGCTCATTAGCATGCCCAAGGAAGCAAGAATAGTCAGCAGAATGCGACCCCAGTTTTTCCCACTATTCACGACGAGCCCAAAAAGAATATAAAGCAGAGCAGATGTCAGCACGGAAAGAAAATGGAATGTGAGCGTTGAGTTTAGCTGCGCCTGTGCAAACATTCCAGATTTCATCTGCTCAAGAGACATATCACCATACGCAGGTACGCGCGCGTGCGATTGATGCCATTTAAGAGCCTCACTCAAATATGAAGACGTTAGGACATACTCCACAAAACGCAGGATTGGGCACACGGTAGCGGTAAAAATTGCGAAGACAAAAACAAAAGTAGGTCTTTTAGGCTCCTTAAAGGCGGCAGCGAGACCTCCTGGATTCGGTGCTGCCATATGAGGCTGATACGAGGGCGTGCCTTCCGGCATGGGCGCGGCAGAATATGTCATGTTGCAGTCCTTACACGGGTTTTATAAAATTTATAGCGCTTTTGAGCATACTAAAAGTTCCTTGAACACCAGCATTGTGGTTCTCTTATGAACCGAACCTTGGCGGCTTAAACTCTGCCGCCGCCCTAGCTGCTGATCGCGGTCTGCCCGTCTACGACCACTGTTCGGGATACTGCCGCCCGGCGTTGGAGTTGTAACCTCCTGGCTGCTGCCCCGCATAGTAGCCTGGCTGAACAACGTGATATGCATATACCTGCTGATATTGAGTCTGTTCCATTAAACGCGCCAGCTGATATGCCTTGAGTTTGCGTACATAACGATTAGCCGGACGAAGCCACATCAGAATTATCGTAAGCAGGTTAACCGCGCAGAGGGCGGCATATAGAATCACGAGCACCCTCATATACCCCTGTACCTGTGGATTTTGAGAGATCCCCTCAATCCCTGTTTGCGCGGTATTAAAAGCCCAGCATTTGAAGGCGCTCACAATAATCCCGATAACGGCAATAATTGTCAGCATAATACGCGCCCAATTCCGCCCCACATATGCGAAACAGCCGAAGAGCAGATAAAGACACGAAGACACAAAAACAGATACCAGCAAAAGGGCTGCCTGAGCGCCCGAGAGTAAAAATGCGGGAACCGCAATGGCCTCGCGATCAATATTCTCTGCATACTGTTGAGAGCTTACCCAGCGTGCCGCCTCGTTCATTAACGATGCACTGACCAGATACTCTATGATCCGTAACGCGATACATGCCAAAGCACCCACAAGAACCAGTGTCAGTACGAATGTTCGTGCAGGTTTTTCAATCTTAACCGCGTTATTGTCATATGTGCCCTGAGGGGCGGCCTGAAGGGGAACTGTAGGATTCTGCCCCTGCCCCACCGCCATATGCTGCTGTAAATGCTGCACATAAGGGTTTGAAGGTTGCTGGGGTGAGGGTTCTCCTGAAGCAGGGTTTGGGTGGTTGGTCATCGGCGATTCTCCTTGAGGTTTTAGCTCAGTAGAACTGTGAACTTATTTCTGAGAGTAGCCGACCTCAAGGGCTGTTTGCAGTATTTACACCCGTATTCCATACGTGGAATATTTCTCAGCAGGTTTTCTGCGATATACAAAAGGGACTGCACCAGAGCAGAAAACACCTGGCACAGCACCCTCAAAATACTCTCTCACCTGCATATATTCCAGATAAAGAATATATTGTGGAGTGGTTTAGAACATCAGGGAATCCTCACGCTGCTCGGCACGCCATAAACTTCGCGTATGCATGTATTCGCGGGCAGCACGGCTCCAGATCAGCCCAAGAGCGATAACACTCATCACAAGATACGGCATGCCCACATAAAGAGGCACATAAAGCGGCGACGAGTTGGAATCTAAGAGGAATTCTACTTCCTCCATAGGAGCCCCATTAAGACCGGCCATGATAACGCCCACCAGCAAGAGCACAATAAAGGTGCAGAGCATTCCCAACAGCAAGGAGGCAGTCAGCACATACGCAGCCCACCTATGCCCGCGTAAATACGCAAATAACACCACCACATGAAGCGCCATCAGCACGAAGGTAGCCATCATGAAAAATACGAGGGGAAGCTGGTCTTTGAGCGTCAGAAAAGTTTCTGATTCCCAGAGCGACACGCCCTGCAGCGGCACCGTAACAACCCAGACGATATACGAGGTCAGAATGTACGCCCACATCCCTATAAATATCGTCATGATGAGGGCTGCCAGAGACACTTGAAGGGGCCTTATGGGCTTGCCCGATATCTTCGACACTAATACCGTGGCCCGATCGTCATGCGGATGCTCTGGCTGGTTTTCCACCCGGGTTTTCCCCTCTCGTATTGGTTTCTAGTGTTAGATTAGCAAGGTTTGCCAGCAAGAGACAGAAACAACACCTCCACGCATGTCATATCGCGTCGCGCAGCCACACGGTGAGTCCCGTATAGATGTTTACGAAGACTAGCGAATACTTAATGTTGGGCGAGCAAGTATCGCGCGCAGAGTATTGAACTTATACAGGGTTACACTCAGCAATGCGATTTCAAGAAGCCATAAAGCGCCCAGTGTGCAGAGCACAATCATGGGATCAAGGCCCAGCGAAATACCATCCCAGTTCAAGACGAGAAGCAAGAATGTGATGGGTGAAAGTACCAGTCCAACACCGATAAAGCAGATCAGTGAAAATATTCCCCACACGGAATATACGGATGCGTCCGAAGCATCTTTAGGCGGACGCGCTAACGGCCATACCTGAACAACGGCGTAGATTGTGATAATCAGCCAGAATCCCCACCCCATATTGGTGGTGTAGCGTGCAATAATAGCGCCTTCAAAAATCCCCAAGAGAGCGAGCACTGCTAACCGGACACCGATGGTGATGTTCAGGGAACGTCGTCGTGCATTTATTGTTTCAAGGCCTACCTGCATTTGAGAGAATGCGCGGCTCAGGTTCTTCGGCGTATATGCCTGATGTGGAATACTATTCCGTCGCGGCGATACATCCTGCTCAATCTCTTGTGAGGTTTGTGATGGGGCAGGTTCTGATGCAGCGGATACTTCCGAAGAACTAGGCGCTGGCGGCGGCGTGGGGGCGGGAATAAAACGTGGGGCAGGCGCATCCTGAGGTGCCTGAGGCTCGGCAGTTTTCGGTTTCGTAGCTGCCCGAAGCGCCTGACGAACCGCGCCCTGTTTCTTGGGCTGCGGCGACTGCGGGGTTGGCTCCGGCTCCCCCGAATTCTGTCGTGCATGCTCAAGGGCGTATGCGGGCGGCGCTGCCGGAACCGCGTGGCGAATCGGTGCCGTGTAGCGGGTGGGCGGCGCATCCTGACCGGCCGGCGGGGCTTCGTCCCGAGGCGAAGCATCTTCGGCGTTCATGTGAGCAGGGGGAACCGCATCAGCATCATGCACGCGAGATTCGTGATCCACAGCAGTTTCCTCCTCCCCCATATACTCTAAAGATATAGACGGCTTTTCAGGTATATAAATTTCCGAAGCCGAGTGAGTTTTTTATCTACGCATACCCTATCACGGTTGGTAGGTATTCTTCGGGGAATATACCCCTCGTTTCATGCGCGATGCATACACAACAAATACGATCGAGAAAGCTAAATCAACCGCAGGTGCAACTGTCGCCAGGAGGGCGACTAATGCCCCTCTACCCCCGTTATGTCCCCAGGTCGCCATACTTCCAACTGCTATGAGTAAAACTAGGGCTCCTCCCATAGTTCCCAAGGCTGAAAGTACAATCCCAATAATGTTGATAACGCGCACCATCAGATAATGGCGGTTATTTTTAACGGCTAACCAGCCAAAAATATTGCAGATCATAAAGGCCGCGATAAATATTACTAAAATATACCCAGGTGCAACGACTATACGTTCACGTGCAAGGCATTCATCCTGATTCAACGCCCCTCTGCACGAATCAAACGTGTCATTAATACCTGAAATAATACCCATCGCATACAGGGCAAGAAGCGCGCCTACGCCACCTAGACGCACCAGATATATCGATGCATATTTTCTGATTTCGGAGTTATCAGGACCCGTTGATAATGCACCAGAGTACCCGAAGGTACCAGGCATACCGTACGCTGCGGCTCCGGCAGCATAGGGGTTCTGGGGTGCTGCATAAGCGGGCACACCAGGCTGACCCTGTGCAGGATAACCCGCCGACAAGGCTGGATGCGCCACATGGTGTTCCGCACCCCGACCCATCGACTGTATATCAGAATTATTGCCAGATACGTTTTCTACCGGCTCGTGAGCCACATTTTACCTTTCACGCCAGGAGCACTCGAATGGGGCACGGTGTGGCACCCCGCAGTGGTTATACACCGGGTTTCGTGAAGTAGTCCTTATGGTTCATCCACGAGGCATGCCGGACGAAAATAATCGAGAAAATAAGCTCTGCCACGGGTACTGCCCCAGCCACGAGGAATATGATAAGAATGGCAAGTAATCCCGAGGATCCAAACGCCGTTATCATGGCTATACCGCCCAAGAGCATTAAACCAGCAAGCACAATCCCCAAAGACGAAAGCACAATGCCAATAATGTTAATGACAAGCACCCTCACGTGGTGCTGATTTTTCCTAACGGCAAGCAGCCCAAAAATATGACATATCGGGTACGCGATTAAAATGACAAGGAAAATCGACGCCCCCGTGATTGCTGAGGTGTTATCCTCACGGCATACTCGCTGCGAGTATTCACTCCATGAGTAGCTGCCGGTTCCGCAGTCGCTAAGTTCGATGATCGCACCGATAAGGTTGAAAGTCGTCGCAACAATACCGATCGCAATAAGAGCACCCACAATACACAGGCGCAGCAGGTACATCAGCGAACGTTTGCGGACAATCTCATCGTGCGGGTTTGCCGGATATGCAGTGTACGGGTATGCGGTTGGGCTCGGAACTGCATATCCCGAATATCCGGGCACAGTATGCGGATTCGCATAGGGGTTTGGAGGCGTCGATGGACTCGGCGCAGGATAGCCCGGTTGTAACCCGACATACTCTGGCGCAGACGGAGGGTTCTGCTGATTCTGGGCGTTGCCAGAGTTGTTGGGGCTTTGTTTATCCCCGGGTAAGGGATCCGACTTTGCGGTGTGACCGCTATGTTCGTGCTGCGATGTACCGCCGGTTCCATCGGTTTTATATGCGGTGCTGTCCCCCGAATGCTCGTCTACAGGCGACGTCGCAGAAGATTCCTGCGGCGCAGTTCTAGATTCCTCAGACTGACGGGAAGAATTATCGTTTGTCATGGGGTCTGTGCTCATATATACATCCTCATTACCGGTAATTTCTGTGTAGCCCGGCACGCAGGTGCCTCGCTACACCAACGTTGGGTTATGTCATACACTACCACGCTCGCAAGGAGTAACGGCTGCAATCACGGTACGTTGGGGGAACGGATGAGCTCAGGAACTCATTATGGTATATCCGAGTCTGAGCGGTGGGTGCTCTGTGCTTCGGCCTTAGTCAGCGTGTGGTCGTAGGCTGCCTGGTCTTCAGACGGGGAAGACTCTTCTGACAGTTCGCGGGTCCCTTGGGCCTCACGTTCGGCACGGGAGGGGAACCTGCGGAAGATCAGGAAGACGAATATGAGGGAGCATAAAATCTCGATCACGAAGGAGGCCATAATCCAAATAGTCAGAATGGGGTACGAGCCTCCCAAGAGTTTCCATAGTGTTCTTGGCCCGTGAATAAAAACCAAAATATAGGCGAAAAATCCGGTGATAACGGATGCCGCCAAGGCGCTGAGCAGGTTTCCCACCATGACGAGCCCCATAGATTTATTGCGCGCATACGCGACCGCAAACCAGCCATGCAGAGACAGATACATGAGGGGAACCGCGCCGATAGGGTCAAGCCCGATAGCCTCGAAAAAATACACCAGCGTCAGTGCAGGCACCACGAGGAAAAGCATGCGGACAAGGTACAGGCGCCGCACGGGTGGCGGCGTAGAACAAGCCTGATCCCAAAAACCCGGGTTATATTGTTCGCTCATAGGTACCCTGTCTGCCGCTGGCATTGTGGAGCATTGCCGGAGGCGCCATCGAGAAAGCACTCAATACTACGGTACGAGATGAAACTGAGATAACGCTGAAATTTACGCCCTATTTACTGAAGCGTCACCAAGAGCCTGCAGAACGCAGCAAAAATTTCAGAGTTTATCCCTCGAAAATCCCGCGGGCACGATCCTTACGCACGGTGTGCGCCGGGAAAATTCGGCCGCTCATACTGATGTAAACGCCCGGTTCCAGCAGGTTAAGCGCGGAAATCGCAGCCCCCAGGTTGAACCCCGCATCCGAATGCGCCATGACCGCCGGCTGCATGGCACCGGTCAGCACCACAACCTTTGACCCCAGCTCGGCATGCTCGGCGATGTATCGGGCGGATTCGCTCATCGTGTCGGTCCCGTGGGTGATGAGAACCTGGTCGTGTTCGACCGCGTCGAGGGCGGCAACGAGTTCGGCGCGGTCTTCGTCGTTCATATCCAGGCTGTCTTTGCCGATGAGCGCACGAATATCAAAACGAATATCGGTGAGCACTCTCGACAGCACATCGTGCACGGCAGGCTTGCCAATATCGAGGGTACCCGCCACCGAATAGAACTTATCGATAGTTCCGCCGGTTGCCAGGATAGTGATAACGTCCGGGTTTTTGATGGTGCTCATGGGCGCGGGCTCCTTAGGGGCTGAAACATCGCCGGGGTGTATATTTGCCCCGGTACCGCATATATTCTAGGGCATTGGAGCGATTTTCTTTACGTTCTGTGGCAAGAATTAGACAGCTACGCTTCACCCACTATCCGTCTAAATTTTAATGCCGGGGAATGCATCTGCTTTTATTATCAGATAAAGCATACAGAAGCATTGCCTAGATATCTCCGGGATACCATCAACGGCGGTTTTTCTAGTGTCATCAGCTGGTCGTCAACAGGAAAACGTCTCCTACCGCTCTGCCCGTAGAAGATAACAGTCTCTATCAGTATATTCTTCAGGGCAGCCTCAAGAATCATTAGAGAATATCAGTTACCCAAATCAATACTTCGAGAGATCCTTTCTAGCATCATTTACCAACTACATAGCCAGAAAAAGAACATAGGAATATTAGTTTAATTATTTTAAAACCGTAGCCAAAAACGGCGCTGAAGCACTATCTTCCACCGTGGCCACCTGCTCAGGTGTTCCCGTGGCAACGATCTGACCGCCTCCCTCTCCCGCGCCAGGGCCCATATCAATCACATAATCAGCCGTTGCGATAATTCGCATATCCAACTCGACCATCACTACCGTATTACCAGCATCAACCAAAGTCTGAAGATGCGATATCAAACGGTCAGCATCTGAACAGTGCAGACCGGTAGTGGGTTCATCAAGTACATACAGAGTGTCTCCGCGTTGTGCCCGTTGCAACTCCGTGGCTAGTTTGACGCGCTGTGCCTCACCACCAGATAACTCAGTCGCAGGCTGCCCCAAACGCAGGTAACCCAAGCCGACATCTCTCAACGCAGCCAGTGAACGCGTAACCTCCACTTCGCCGTCGAAAAACCCCAGAGCTTCCTCCACACTCATTTCTAAAATTTGGGACACATTCTTACCACGCCAGAGAATTTCTAAGGTGCTTGACTGGTAGCGGGTTCCTTGGCAGTCCGGGCACTTTGTGTATACCGAGGGTAAGAAGAGTAGCTCTACCATCACCGACCCCTCACCTTCGCAGGTGGGACAGCGCCCGCCCGCTACGTTAAAGGAGAATCTGCCTGGTTTGTATCCCCGGCGTTTGGCTTCTGTGGTATCGGCAAAACGACGGCGCACATGGTCAAAGAGCCCTGTATAGGTGGCAATATTGGAACGAGGTGTTCGCCCAATAGGTTTCTGATCGATGGCAACCACGCGGCGTATACCGCTGAAATCACCTTCAACAGTTCCCCTCGTTTCAGGGGCCTGTTCGGCCCTTAAAATTTCATCTCCCTCTACGGGTGTTTCATCTACCTGCACCGTTTTACCTAGTCGATGACCTATCAGTTGAGGTAGGCACTGGCTGACTAAGCTAGATTTCCCCGAACCTGAAACACCTGTGACGGCAGTGAGAACCCCTAGTGGGATTTGTACATCCACGTTATGGAGATTATTTCGGCTAACTCCAGAAAGTTTTATCCACTGCTCGGGTTTCCGGGGAGTATGCGGTGGGAGCCCACTGCCTCCAAAGAGATAACCGCGTGTAAGAGATTCCTGGACGTGGGCTAAACCATCAACTTCACCGCTGTAAAGGACTCGACCACCATGTTCTCCAGCTCCCGGCCCTACATCCACAATCCAGTCAGCATGTTGCATTACTTCAAGAGAATGTTCCACCACAAACAGACTATTTCCCCGTGCTTTGAGTCCGTCAAGAACGTCAAGAAGCGCACGGGTGTCTTGAGGATGTAGACCAGCAGAAGGTTCATCTAATACATAGACCACACCAAAAAGTTCAGACGTCAGCTGAGTAGCTAAGCGTAAACGTTGCAGTTCACCACCGGAAAGGGTAGGAGTCATTCGATCAAGAGAAAGATAGCCTAAGCCGAGGTCGATAATGGGGCGAAGACGCTCAATGAGGCCAGCGGCCAGCCGAGAGGTAGCGGCAAGTTTTTCAACAGGCTGAGGGGGATTTTTATGAGCTTCCGGTTCTGTCTCAGCCACAAGTTCACTTGTGTGACTTCCTGACTCTGTAGCTTCTTCTCCCCTTTTTTGGTCCAAGCTCTGCCCGAGCGTTTCTTTCTCATCTGCCTTAATAGTGATTGTGTGGGAAGCATCTTCAACAGCTTTTTCAAGAAGATTGGTTAGCTCATAGAGAGGGAGCTGGGAGAAATCAGCAATATCTAACCCTGCAAAGGTTACTGAGAGAGCCTCTGGTTTGATGCGTTTGCCGTGGCAGGCTGGGCAAGGGATTGATGTGAGAAACTGCGCTACCTTGCGTTTCATGGAGGCACTTTTAGTATTAGCAAAGGTATCCAGTACATAGCGTTTTGCACCCACGTAGGTGCCGCTATAAGAAGGTTCAACATGTGCTTGTTTAGCCGCTTGAGCCTCAGCAAGTGTCATACGCGAGTAGACCGGTACATGTGGTGTTTCGTCCGTATAAAGAATCCAGTCTCGATCTTTTTTGGGAAGATCTTTCCAGGGGATATCCACATCGTAGCCAAGTGCCACCAATACATCTCGAAGCTGATGACCGTGCCAGGCGGTAGGCCAAGAAGCTATGGCTCGTTCACGGATGGTTTTGGTGGGATCGGGAACCATGTGATCTTCGGGTACTTCATAGACTCTGCCAATTCCATAGCATTGAGGGCATGCCCCCTGCGGGGTGTTGGCAGAGAAATCCTCGGCATAGAGCATGCTCTGGTGCTCTGGATATTGGCCGGCGCGTGAATACAACATACGAACCAGACTTGAGATGGTCGTGATGCTACCAACGGTCGACCGGGAGTTTTGTCCACCTCGCTGTTGTTGCAGGGCTACAGCGGGGGGCATCCCTGTAATGGAATCGACGTCGGGCACTCCCGCTTGATCGATAAGACGGCGGGCATAGGGGGCCACCGACTCTAGATAACGGCGCTGCGATTCTGCATAGAGGGTTCCGAACGCGAGGGAAGATTTACCTGATCCTGACATGCCGGTAAAGACCACGAGAGCATCACGGGGCACAGAAAGATCAACATTGCGCAGGTTATTTTGACGTGCGCCCAATACTTGAACATTTGGCTGGATGTGAGTTTCTTTATTTGTGGTGGATTCGGGTAAATCGCTCATAGATGAATTTGACCAATCGCTTCTGTGTGAGGCACCGGTAGCCTCAAAATCGTTGTGATCTTTTGTCTTTTGCCATTTTACTCCCTATCCCGGCGATTCGTAGACAACGATTTTTTATTCTCTTTCACATGGGGGGTGAAGATCTTGTTCTACCACCTCTATGCTATGGTAAGTTTGCTGAGGAACTAAACGTCCCTTGAGGTTGATAAAACACTCGCTCTCCTGTGAAGTATGTTATTGATCCGCACGGTAGCATTCCTGCCGCTAAGTAATTAATTCTTGAAAAAAGGAATAGGTAGAGGGGATTAAGATTTCGCTTAATTCCCTCTATTTTTTAAGTCTTACCAATACGAGGTATTAGTTTGAGTGGCTTCAATAAATTTGGCATCAGCCCACACTTCAGACTTGATCTGAGCCACATCACGCATCCGTAAAAGTCTCCTCCGGCCGGTGCATCGCCGAACAATTCCGAAATAATCCCGTCTGAGGGTCAAACAAAGCCTTCGCGTGAGCGTCCCAATGAGTCACCCACCTACCGCCGGAACACAGAACGCACCCATACCCCAAGACGTACCCCAACCTTCTCCGGACCAGGCAAAACCGTCCGCATAAAAGCCTCCACGAACCTCTTCGCCCAGGACATACCCACCTCACACACAACACTGGCAATAGAAAGGAGTAGTTTCCAGAAAACAGCAACCGCAAAAAGCAACCAGCACACAACAGGATGCTCACATAAAACTTCAAAACCTTTCATGAGTCTCTAAATCCTCCCCGCCACCATCGACATCAAAAAAATTTTCTCGAACACAACAACGCACGCCCAGACCACGACGACATGAATAACTTTCATAAGTAAGTCGGGGATGAACAGGAAAAACGCAACAAGTAGAGTGAAGAACTTTCCCGACCTCAACCCGTAGAGTATCTACTGATACATCCCTTGAACCGTCTACGCTCCACACCCCACAGGTTAGGGTGCTTGTGAGTACTGTGTTCGTGGGGTGCTACAACGGCAATGGAGAACACCAAAACCCTTCTCTGACCCCAAAAAATTCTCGAACAACGGCACCCACCACGAAACGAGGCGCTCAATAATGTATTACGCATGTGGCAAGTAAAAACGCGGCACCGCCCGACAAAAAACTTGCAACATCACACCAGCAAGCGGTTCCAAGACACAAAAAAGGTAGTCACCCCAGGGAAACCGTAGGAGCAACCGCCTCAAAGCTCATATCATATTGAACCCATATGATATGACATGGAAAGGAACAAAATTACTTATGCTTCAACATTCGTAAACCTTATGAAACATTATTTCCTCGCCTTCTGAACCTTAAACCATGCGATTTCGCGGTAGAACGGGTTCTGCGGAGTCACATCCATGAAGGAATCCTGAGCCGATGCCGCATCGTCGTTCATATTGGCGGCACGGTAACGAGTATAAATATAGATAACAGGTTTCCCCTCACTGTTTCCCTGCGCATAACCAACATTTCCAATAATGCTTCCGCCTGTGCGACCTTCAAAGCTGCCAGTTTGTACTTTTTCTTTAGATAACTAAAGTGAAAGAATATCAATATTTCGAGTTGTTTTCTGTTTCGCTTGTCTAGTATGAGGTCATTCACTGGAAAGATCGTTCCAAACATTCTAAAGCCCAAAAACAACTACAAAGACAATGAATAATACAATGAGGATGATAAAAATACCGAAAATCTTTTCACCAGTGTTTAGCTTTTCATCATCCCGCAAATTACTTTTAGTGGTCATGGTTATTTTTCTTTCTTCCGATATTTTTAATATCAAGAAAATATTGACAAGACTAGGCCGAAGAAAATGACCAGAATTTCAAAAGTCGTTCCAATAAAATCATCTAACGTAACTTATGCTTCCCCTTAAGCAGTAGTGATAGTCCCGGTCTCTACCACAGACCGAACAATCGACAGCATCCGCGTAATCAGCTCTATCAGCAAGCGTGACCAACAGAAACTTTGGGCTAGGCGGTAAATCCTGTTCGTATGCCCAATTAACCATCCGAAAAGACATTGAATCTATATATCCTCTAAAGGTCTTCTAAAACCGATGTTTCTAAGCCGCTGCTAGAGCTGTCCATGTAGCCGCGTGTGTCAGCTCATCCGGTGAAACTGCGTTACCCCAGCCATCTGAAACAATCACATACCGATAAATCCGTGCGTTCAAAATTTCTGCTGCGGTGCCCTCTGTAAAAGCTGGAAGTCCCTGTTCATGCTCAAAATTTGCAAGAATCTGGAATAGCTGCGGATTGTCCACCATCTCTGCAAACGCTGTAGCATACAGGCTGCCTGCCGCCTTCTTTGGAACGAAGTAAGCAATTCCTGCATCAACAGCAGGTGTCTGAGCTAATTTCTTACTCAGTTTCATTCTTCGCACCTCCTCCTACTCCGGTGTAGAAAACACTGCTCGAAATTCCTATATGATCCGCAATCACCTCTAACTCTGGAATCGTGACAGCAGGTTTTCCCTTAAGGCGTCCTAGAACTGAAGAATTTCGCTTAAGTCCGAGTACTTTTCGGAGCTCCTCCATAGGCACCTGGTACCGAGCAATCTCTGCTCGAAGATTCTTTGTAACAATTTCAATGTCAGCCATAACTACATAATGACAGAATTTCTGACAATATACAAGTATTTCAGACATTTTAGATGTAAATTACTGCATTAGCGGTAGATAATAGGCATATTTTCGGTAAAATCTACAGTATGAGTATTACAACGGCACCAGCAGAGATGATGTACACCCCGCAAGAAGTAGTAGCTCGTGAAATTCGTGGCATCCTCGCAAAGGCAGGTATCAAAACTCAGGGAGAAGTGGCTCAGATACTAGGGGTAGCTCGTAGTGGTGCAGCAGCACGGCTTAACGGCAAACAAGAATTTACTATTGGGGAGCTTATAACTCTTGCGGGCGCGCTCAACATGAGCTTGAGTGAGCTTTTAGGTGATAGCATCGTCAATACTAAAGTGCCTGCCCCCTCATACATTGAGGAAAAGGGTAAGAAAAAAGTCGCCCCGATCGGCTTCATACCGAAAGGGGCGACATACCAGATTCTTTCTGGTGAAGAGTGCGCCCTGTGGGGCTCGAACCCACGACCTGCGGATTAAAAGTCCGTAGCTCTACCAACTGAGCTAAAGGCGCGCCGTCCCGCGTGAACGCGAAGACATCATCTACTATACACTACAAATCCGTCACGAGTCGCCTTCGCAGATATGATTTTCGTCCGGCTGAATCCTTCGAAAAACTCGTGCCCTGCCCGTTACACTAAACACCTATGGCTCATCGTGCACATCATCGCCCAGTATCTCAGCCCAGCGAAAAGTTTGAGCGTCGCGTTGGCGGTGAAGATCCCGCCGCCCGTGATGAGGCGGCGCATACGTCTGCTCGCATTCTGCTGGAGCGCGGACGCCAAAATTCTGACCCGGAGGTTGCCGCCCGACTCATAGACTTCACTGACGAATACGGTATTGAGGCGCTTGCGCAGCTCTGGTCTCATTCACCCGCGCGTTCCCTCCCCGGGGCGCTATGGCGCATGTATTCCCTGCGCGACATGGTACGACGCTACCCAAAAGCCACCGCACAAGCGTTCTCTACCGGTATGGGTGCCGATTACCGTTCGCATCTGCTGGCGGGGGTGCCAGACCCACCGGGCGCCTCCGAGGTCGTCAAAACGGCGGACAAAATTCTGGCCGGGCTCTACAGCGGCGATATCGATATAGCTCTCGAACGTTTTGCGGCGTTCGCGCGTGTGGTGGCACTGGGGCTGCGCCTCAACTATGAGCGTGCAGATATTAGCCGACTGTCCGGTAACCCGCAGGGAGTGCATCCGCCCAGTCATGAGGTTCGCCGCGAAGGCATTGAACGCATGTTCCGCGTGCCCGAACAATACCGAAAACTCGTGAAAATCGCCGAGGACTTGGAGGCAACCGCCGCGCACTGGCGGGCAAGCGGCGGACTCGAAGCATTGTAGCCCCGCACAGTACTCGCGCGCTATCAAATCCCGGGAAAATACAGGATTCGGAACTGATGCCGGGTGTTCTGCTTAGAGCTCATGTACCTTGACGGAGGCTCGGCGCGGGCGGATAATTTAAGACAAGATGTCGGGTTGCTAATAGGTAGCCCCGGGCTCCAAATCATTTGCCGCTTCGAGCGGCCTTCCGCCGAGAGGCGCTCCCAACCCGACATCGCTAACGTTCACAGCGGGAAGGTTATCATGTAGCCTTCCCGCTGTTGTATTCTCAAGCCGCCGCGCGGGAAACATCAGACCCGCGCACCCTAAGCACACCCGCGTTAGACTGTAACTATGTTGCACCGCATCTTTCCACAAGCCAACAGCTCACTCACCTCGCTTGCACAAATCTCGGTGCAGGTGGCGGAGGCGGCGGCGCTCCTCTCCGAAATGGTTGGCTCATCTACCTCCGAATACCCCGAGCTCTTCGACCGCATGCTGGTGCACGAGGCGAACTCGACCGACCTGTTCTTCATGACCCTCACCACCGTGCGAAGCTCATTTGCCACCCCGGTACCCCGCGAAGACCTCTACACGCTGGCCCGCAAACTCACGAACGCGGTCGAAAAGCTCACGAGTGCCGCGCACATCCTTTATCTGCACAAAATTGACGGTTTTGCCCCGCATATTACCGCGATACTCGACATTATCCAGCGGCAGGCGGTGCTGACCGAGGCAGTAATTCCCAAGCTCGCCGATATTAAGGGCCTGGATAACTATTGGATGGATATGCTACGTATCTCGCGCCAAGCCGTTCGCACCGCCGAAGAATACGATGCAGAACTCGCCGAACGCTTCCCGATGGAACGCTACCGCCGGTACACCAAGTTCATTGCCCAACTGGTTGAGGCGGCAAATGCGATGCGCGGCGTGTCCTCTGAGATCGGGCGTATTATCGTGCAGGAGTCCTAGTGGTTCTGCTCAGTATTCTGTGTGTGGGCGCGTTTCTTTCCGCGATTTTTGTGACCGGCATGCACGATGCCTCCAATGCGATCGCGGTGCCGGTACGCACCCGCACGATGGGCGATACCGCGGCTCTGATTACCGCCGCCCTGTTCAACGGGATCGGCGTGTTTGCGGCGTATCTGCTGATTACCGATATGAGTGTGCCCTGGATTGCCGTTCCCAGCGGGCATTTGGGCCTTCCGGGGCTGACCGCCGCGCTTATCACCGCCGCCTTATGGGGTGTGGCGACCTGGGCCTTACGCATGCCAGCTTCCTCAACGCACGCCCTCATCGGCGCCCTTGCCGGGGTGGCGTGGTATGCCCGGGTTGATGGCGAAGGCTCACGGTTTATCCCCGCGATTTTCGATGCCACCCTGCTGCCGCTTCTTTACCTGCCGCCCCTGATTTTCCTCCTCTCCTGGCTTTTAGTGCTCCCGTTTTACCGACTAGCTATCCGTTCTTCACCAAGCAGCGTGAACCGGCATTCGCGTGAGGTGCTGGCAGTGTCGGCATCCGCAATTTCGCTTCTGCACGGTATGCAGACCGGGTACCTGTACCTGTTGGTGCTGCACGTGCTGGGTACGGTTTTTCCGCTTCCCACGCGTGATCTTCTCCCCTGGCATGTGCTCACTATTGCGCTGGCTCTGGCGGCGGGCACGCTCACGGGTGGGCGGCGCATCGGCTACACCTTCGCCTACCGTATGGTGCGCTTAGATCCAATGCGCGGCGCGGTAGCTCAAGGAACCACGGCTCTTATGCAGGCGCTCGGGTACTTCCTGCTGCAGCTGCCGTTCTCGTCTTCGCACCTGGCGACCGCATCCGCCCTGGGGGCTGGGGTGAATCAGCGGTTTAACTCGGTAAAGCCGAAGATCGTTGCGAACATTATGCTGACCTGGTTTGTCACGCTTCCGGCATGTTTTTTGTGTGCGATCGCCCTCATGATGGCTCTTGATGGCATATTTGGGTAGAACTTTTATCCCTAATGTGGGCTGGAATGCTCGCTTATTCCCGCGCAACTCCGTAGAATTCTAGACAACCCTATATATTTCCGCCCTAGGTGCCTTATGCACAGGCCTTATATATTCTTTGGAGAGCTTTGTTTTCCTCTGTCGCCGTTATTGTACGCACGAAAGATCGCCCGGTCTTTCTCGCACGTGCCCTGCAGAACATCGCCGAGCAACGGTATACGCAATACACCGTGTACGTGGTCGATGACGGCGGAAATCAGGAAGAATCTCAGCAGATTATTGACCGCAGCCCGGTTGCGGCACAGACCGTTCTTCTTCATGCTGCGGGCGGCAATATGGAAGCGGCCTCTAACCTGGGTGTGCGCTCCAGCGAGTCTACCTATATCGCCATTCACGACGACGATGACCTGTGGGATCCCCAATTCCTGGAACGTACCGTCGCAACCCTTGATGAGACCGGCGCCGATATGTGCGTGGTACGAATTATCGAGCGTTTTGAGCAGCAAACCGAGGACGGTTTTATTGTTCTGAACGAACGCACCTTCCACGAAGATCTGCCCGCCATGGGGCTGCAGTTCCTGTTCCGCACCAACCGCGCGGTTCCTATTGGCGTGCTGTACCGCCGCACCCTGCACGAGAAGGTGGGGTATTTTGATGAGGAACTTCCAGTGGTGGGCGACTGGGAATTCAATATGCGCGCCGCTATGGCCGGTGAAGTTCAGCTTCTAGACGAGCCCCTGGCGTACTGGTGCAAACGCCCCGATGCGACGGGTTCTGCCGCCAACAGCGTGAGCCACGAGCAGCAGCATCGTATTTTTGATGCGCAGGTGCGCGCCAACGCGATCCGTGAAGACCTTGCCGCCGGGGCGCATATCGGGCCCTACCTTTACCAGGCGCACCTGACGAACGAACTTGACGGCCGTCTATTGGAAACTCTGGAGGCGCTTCAAGACGTTCAGGAGCGTTTGGAACGTCTCGAAAATATGCAGCAGGAACAGTGTGAGCGGCTGCACCGCATGGAGCGGGCGATGTCGTGGAGTGGCAAACTTTCGCGTTTGCGTGCCGTTTTTTCGCCTAAAGATTCATCAAGCAAATAGGTACGCATATGACTCGTGTTCTTGTTGTCGGCGATATTGGCCAGCCCGTCTACCATGTGGGGGACGAGGCCATGACGATCAGCACCGCCGAATACTTGGCGGATGAAGGAATGCAGGTTATCTTGGCAACCCGTGACGCCGATCAGAGCAAGCGTTATCTAGGGGCTCGGGGTTCGTCTGCATACGACTACATGCCGTTTTTACTGTTCCCGTGGACACCCGCCGAGCGCGAGATCACGTTGGAACGTCTCGAAGAGTTTTTGGTGAGCGGCGTTATGCCGGATCTGCCCGATTTTTGCCCGTCAGCGCAGCATATACGCGATTTTGTAGAGGGTATTCAATCGGTGGATGCGGTCGTCATTTCCGGCGGCGGCAACCTGAATTCGCGCTACGGCTGGCTGCTATATGAGCGTGCCGCTATCGCACTGGTGGCGCAGTATGCGAAGATTCCGGTCTTTGTCTCCGGGCAGTCGATTGGTCCCGTACTTTCCCCGCGCGATGAGGAAGTTCTGCTGCGTATGCTGCGTTCGGCAACCGCGCTTGCAGTGCGCGAGCGCAGCTCCTACGAGTGGTGCCGCGAGCACGATCTTAAGGCGCTTGCGGGTGTGGATGATGCCAGCGACTACCGGGTGCATACCCCGGAGATAACGCTCGACTATGCCGATGCGCGGGTTGAGGTTCCTGAGCTTCCCGAGCGTTATGTGTGCGTGACGGTGCATGAGGCTTCGGGGAGCAAAGTACACGAACTAGCCGCTTTATTAGACAAGATTTACGCCGAATATGGGCTGGCGGCGGTCTTCCTGGGGCATATGGGCGTCCCAGCGTCGGAGGGCGGGCGCACCGGTGACTACAAGGCGCATGAACTGGTTACCGCATCCATGAAATCCCCGGCGACGGTGATACCGATTCTGCACACGGATGCGACGGTGCGCATTCATCAGGGTGCCGCGTTGAATATTACCGACCGTTACCATCCCGCGGTTTTTAGCCTCAGCGCCGGTATTCCTGCGGTTGCGCTGGTGCCCGATGCGTTTACCGAGATGCGGATTTGCGGGGTTATGGGGCATTACGGGATGCAGAATTTTATGACTCCGCTTCATATGCTCGGCACCGACATTCCCGAGAAGCTCATTGCGTCTGCGCTCTCGCTCAGCAGGGGTCAACGCCAAGAGCTGCGGGCGCGGCATGAGGCAGTGACCGCGCTGCTTCACGCGTGGCGTGAGTATATTGCGGTCTCTGTGCGCGAGGAAAAGCAGGCGCATATGCCGGAGAGTATTTCTGCGGCTGTGGCGATTCCCGCCCTGGAACCGTCCCTAGAGGCGATTAACAATGCGGTGCGCGAGCTTTTGCTGAAGACTTCGCTGGCCGAGGGTACCGAATGGGCGCTTTCGGATCGCATGCACTCGTGGGAAGCGCATATGCGGGGTGAGTTTGAGCGTGCCGAGGATGAGCTGCAGGCGTTGAAGCGTTCGCGGATGGTGCGGGCGGCGCATCGTACCAGTCGGCAGGTGCAGGCGATGCGGCATATTGGGAGCCGGTTCCGGTAGCCTGCCGCCCCTAACCCCTTTTAAAAAGCGCCTTGCCAAACATCAGAGATCCCGCTTTGTTTCGAATGAGGAGCCTTTTGATGCATATCATCCGAGGGCGCAAAGGACCCGCGGCGGCACAATTTCAGGGCGGGTAGACTAGACACTATGGCACACGCATCCATGAAGGAACAATTTTTAAACTATGTCCGCGCCGGGGCTCACCGCGTTCGGGCGGGATTTTTTCAGTCTATTCAGATCACGATCGCTTCGATGGGGGCGTATCTTTTTGCGGAGCGGGTGCTGGGGCATGAGGAACCTATTTTTGCGGCAGTCGCGGCGCTGGTGTCACTCGGGTACGTGAGCGGCTCTACCCATTCGCGGCGCATTCTAGAGGTTTCGTTCGGGGTGAGCCTGGGCATTCTGATTGGCGATCTGTTTTTGCAGATGCTCGGGCGCGGCATCTGGCAGGCCACGCTTGCCCTGTTTATTTCGGTGCTTCTGGCCAGGTTCTTAGATAACGGCATTATTTTTACGATTCAGCTCAGTTTTCAGGCCTGCCTGGTGATTCTGCTGCCGCCAACCTCGGATCTGCCGTTTACCCGCAGCCTCGACGGCGTGATCGGTGGTGTTGCGGCGTTCCTCATGATGTTTTTGATGCCCAAAGACCCGCGAAATGGGTCACGTCAGCGCGCCGAGGCTCTTATGAGCGCTTTCTCAGATGTCTTCTTTCTGGCTGCGAAGGCGATTCGCCGGTACAACTACGATCAGGCGTATCAGAGCCTGCAGGATTCGCGTAAACTTCAGCCGCTGTATGAGGCGAGCAAGAACGATTTGGTGACGGCGCGCGGTATGGCACAGCTTTCGTGGGCGGGAAAGAAGACCCGAATCGAGCTTGATCGGCTGGCTCAGACCCTCGGGGCTATCGATTTGGCGATTCGCAACACCCGCGTGTTTAACCGGCGCATGGCATCCACGATTGCGCATGTGCAGCTGCGCCCGAAGGCCCTTGAAACGCTGTCGGCGGCGCTCGAAGAACTGGCGCTTGCCGCCCAGAGTACGGGACTGGGCATGTACTCCAGCACCGAACATGAACGTGAACACTATATGGAGGTTGCCCGCGAGCGCCTGATTTCTCTCGCCGAGACTCTGGAACCGAAGCATTTGGGGGTAGAGACCTTCGAGGGCGAGTCGTTGGTGCTTATGCTGAGGCTTATAACCGTGGATATGTTAGAGGCTACCGGTATGGATCATGAGGATGCAGTCGCCACGCTGGTACCTCTGGGCGAGGCCGTGACGGAGCATGCGCCGCGTACCTCCGAGATTCCGATTGTGCAGGCTGATGTTGCGGGGGCTCAGGAGGAGGATTTGCGCACCCGCACCGTTAATATCATGCTGCGCGATGAAGACCTCGAAGAGGGGCTGGGGTAGGTCTTTCCTGCTCGTATCGTGTGGCTGATGGTGTGCGTCTAATCCCCATGAGATCCGTCTATAAAACCCGACCATGAGACCCGCGAGCAGATAGTATTTTGGCGAGCAGATAGCAATCCGTTATCTGCTCGCCAAAATACTATCTGCTCGCGGTCACGTTACGATGTGCGGCAGTTATTTATCCTGCGGGAAGAGCAGGTTCAGCGCCTCGCCTAAGGTGGCGACCTCGCGCACGGTCACCCCATCGGGCACCTGCCCCACGCCCGTTGGGGATGCGGGTACCAGCACATGCGTGAACCCCAGCCTGCCGACCTCGGCGATACGCTGGCGAATACCCGGCACGGCACGCACCTCCCCCGCCAGGCCGACCTCGCCAAACACCGCGAGTTTACGCGGCAGCGGCTTATTCTGCGCGGCCGATGCCAGCGCCATCACGCACGCCAAATCGGCAGCAGGCTCAGAGATTTTGGCGCCTCCCACTGTGGAAACATAGCAGTCGAGTTTGCCCACGTTCAGCCCGGCACGGCGCTGCAAAACCGCCAAAAGCATCTGGATGCGTGCCGAATCCAACCCCGCCACCGTGCGCCTGGGCGCGGGTGCCACCGCCTGGTCTAGGAGCGCCTGGACTTCGGCCAGAAGCGGGCGGCGCCCCTCCATCGTCACGGTCACACAGGTTCCCGCCACCGGATGCGGTGTGCGCGAAACGAACATGCCGGACGGGTCGAGCACGGGCGCAATCCCGTCCTCGTGCATATCGAAACAACCGACCTCATCGGTGGGCCCGTACCGGTTTTTGATAGCGCGAAGCATACGAATATTGGAGTGTTTATCGCCCTCGAACTGGCACACCACATCGACTAGGTGTTCCAGCAGTCGCGGCCCGGCGATCGTGCCTTCCTTGGTCACATGCCCCACCAGCAGGGTGCACATATTGCGTGCTTTCGCGATGGCGATCAGCGATGCGGCAACCTCCCTCACCTGCGTAACACCCCCGGCGCTGCCCTCAACATCTGCGGATGCAAGGGTCTGCACCGAGTCGATCACCAGCATCGCCGGGTCTACCTGCTCAATATGCGCCAGCGCGGTTCCCAGGTCGGTTTCGCTCGTCAAGTACAGGGTATCGGCGACAGCGTGGATGCGGTCCGCACGCAGCTTAACCTGCGCGGCGGATTCTTCACCGGTCACGTACAGCACGTCGCGGGTTTTCGCTTGGGCACGCTCAGCGGCGGGGGTTCGCGGGGTGTATCCGCGCGCGAAGGTGGCGGCAACATCCAACAGCAGAGTAGATTTGCCCACGCCGGGTTCGCCAGCCATCAGAATCACGGCACCGGGCACCAGTCCCCCGCCGAGCACCCGGTCAAATTCGGGGTTGCCGGTACTCATATAGGCGGCAACGGTCGAGTCTACCTCGCCGATCACCTGCGCCGGTTTCTGCACGCTGGATGCGGTACGGGTGCGCGCCACGGTACCCCCGGCGGCTTCCTCAACAGAGCCCCAGGTTTGGCATTCACCGCATCGGCCCACCCATTTGGCGGTGGTCCAGCCGCATTCAGTACAGCGGTAGGCGGGAGTTCCTTTAGTGGTTTTTGTGCGTGCAGCCATGGTTTTTATTGTACGGGCGACCCTGACATTTTAAACACCTAAATCGTCAAAAGCCGAAGAAGAGAATATCGGGGCTAGATACGCAAAAAGGCGGTAACACAGGCTAAAACGATACAATATATTCCGTGCAGACAGATTACAGTGAACTCCTCCTGAAAACCATTGCGCAGATCGCCCCCGGCACCGAGCTGCGTGAAGGGTTAGAACGCATCCTCCGCGGGCGCACAGGCGCGCTCATCGTGCTCGGTTCAGACCGCACCGTCACCGGGCTCTCCTCCGGTGGGTTCACCATCGACACCGAATTTTCTGCCACCCGTCTGCGTGAGCTCGCTAAGATGGATGGCGCGATCATCTGTGACCGCGACGCCACCCGCCTGCTTATGGCGGCAGTACAGCTCATGCCGGATGCAACCATCGACACCAACGAATCCGGAACCCGGCACCGCACCGCCGAACGCATGGCAATCCAGACGGGTTTCCCGGTGATCTCGGTCAGCGCCTCCATGTCCGTCATTTCGGTGTATGTGGACGGCACCCGGTACACGGTCGAAGACACCCAATACCTGATGGCGCGCGCCAACCAGGCAATCCAGACCCTTGAGAGCTATAAGAAACGCCTCAACAAGGTGCTTTCCACGCTGTCCGCGCTCGAAATCGAATCACACGTTACACTCAGCGATGTCGCTATCACTCTGCAGCGCATGGAGATGGTGCGGCGCATTATCTCTGAAGTCAGTCACTATGTGCTTGAACTCGGTGTGAACGGTCGTCTGGTGGCGCTTCAGCTCGAAGAGCTCCGCAGCCCCGATATGGCAGGTATCGACGTTATTCTGCACGACTACCTGCCGCGGCCCACCGCGCAAAGCATCTCCATCGCAACTCGGGCTCTGCGCGACCTTACCGACATGGATATTGTGGACCTCACTATGATCGCCCAGGCCGCAGGGTTCGGTGATTACGAACTCGACACTCCCCTGCAGCCGCGCGGCTACCGCCTGCTTGACGGCATCGCCACTATTCCGAACACAATTGCCGAACGCCTCGTTGAACGGTTCGGCACTTTGCAGGCGCTCATGGCCGCATCCCTGGAGGATCTGCGTGATGTTGATGGTATAGGCGAGCATCGTGCCCGCACCGTGCGCGAATCGCTCTCCCGCATGGCGGAAAGCAGCCTCGAAAAATACCTCTAACATTAGCCGGGTACGGTCCGAAGAACACCAGCCGCCCGATAGAAAGAGCCTTTATTGAAATAAAGGCTCTTTCTATACGTCTTTTATATATTCCTGCCGGGAAATACCGTGGGCGCTATTTCAATAGGAAGTTCACCCGCTGCGAGGTCACCCCATTCACGGTGGCCGTCACCCAGTATGTGCCCTTCGCCGTATTCTTCAGCGCATTACACCCAGAGGTATTGAGCTTACGATCCCACGCAACATCGCTGGCGGCTTCCTTGCCCGCAGGAATCTCGGTCTTCTTCGTGGGAGTGGGCGTGCACTTCGCAGACGAATACACCTGGGTGTCGCCCGATGTAATATTGATCTCCACGCCCTCGGCAACCTTCTCGCCGCCAATAAAGCAGGGCTTACCCGAAGAATTCGTGTACACCACGTGGAACGACGGCGTTTCACCGGGCGCATACTGCTTCTTTGAAGGCTCGACCGTCACCTTCAGATCCTTGGCATTACACAGAGCCACGGCTGGCGTTGCGGATGCGCTCGCCGGTCCAGATGCAGTTGCACTGCCGGATACCGCTGGGGTCCCAGAAACGGACGGGGTTGCCGATGCGTTCGGACTGCCGGATGCTGAACCGCTCACCGACCCCGAAGGCGCAACCGTAGAAGGTGTGGGGCGCGCGCTGAAATTCTGGAAAGGTTCGCCAGTGGCTGTCGCCTCTGCGGCGGCATCGTCTTGAGGTCCCTTATTAATCTGGTTCACTAGGGTGGTAATACCAACAATGCCAACCAGCAAAACAAGAATAAGCACTACCACGGCAACGATACGACGGCGGCGGTATACTTCGGGGGGTAATTCGGGACCAAGTTCAGACATACCGTTAAGAATAACGGTTTTTTGGGTGTCGTGCATGCAAAACCATATATATAAGCTACATAGAATAGATAAAAATACGTTGCCTGTATATTGTGGGTCAATTGGCACCCGACACCCAATATCACCTACCCTAGAAACAGTAATACATTACAACGCAAGCAATTATTGCCATGTTCAATTTACAAAACTCACACGAACTACACCACCGCATAAATACCTGGTACCAGCACCATGCCCGCGACCTGCCCTGGCGCCGCGCCGACTGCACGGCCTGGGGTGTGATGGTAAGCGAATTCATGCTGCAGCAGACCCCCGTGAACCGCGTGCTTCCCGTTTGGGAAGAGTGGATACGCCGCTGGCCCACGCCCGCATCCCTCGCCGCCGAAGACAGCGCGGAGGCGGTGCGCGCCTGGGGCCGTCTAGGCTACCCGCGCCGCGCCCAACGTCTGCACGGTGCGGCGGTCGCTATTACGAAGCATCATGACGGCGAGGTTCCGGCAGATTATGATGAACTTCTTGAGCTTCCCGGCGTGGGGGCATACACTGCGGCGGCGATTACAGTATTCGCCTTCGGCAGACGCGCCACCGTTATTGATACTAATATTCGCCGGGTGCACGCCCGCGCCGTCATGGGTAAGGCGCTGCCCCACAAACATTTGAACGTCGCCGAAACAACCCTTGCCGAAGAGCTGATGCCGCAGAATACTGCCGTCTCCTGTGTGTGGAACGCCTCTGTTATGGAGCTGGGCGCACTCGTATGCGTCGCCAAGAATCCCCGCTGCGAACAGTGCCCCCTTGAGGATATCTGCGCGTGGGTGAAGGCAGGAAAACCACAGGCCGAGTATACGCCTACGGGGCAGAGCTGGCACGGCACCGACCGGCAGCTGCGCGGTGCCATGATGGCGGTTCTGCGCGCCGCGCACGCACCGGTACCGCGAGAACTTCTAACGGACTTCTCCACCGATATTACTGTTCCCGATGCCCTGAAGGTTCCGGTGCAGGATTTACGCAAACTCGACTCGTCCCAAGAACAAATTGATCGATGCTACAGCGGGCTTCTGAAAGATAAACTCGCGAAAGAGCGTAAAGACAGAGTTTCGCTTTAGGCTTTGACCTTTTATGCACTATTCCCCAACTCACGATAAACCCCGAAAAAATATTGTTTTCACCTGAAATCTTTGGAAAAATGGAGAAAACATTCTGGAAAGCTCATTTCTTCGTGAAGGAGGACTCCATGAAAATAGCGGTCATAGGGGCGACCGGCACCATCGGCTCGAAAATTGCCGCCGAACTGGAAAAACGCGGTCACGAAGTGGTGCCGATCAGCCGCTCACACGGGGTAGATGTTTCATCGCTCGCGGACTTAAGCGCGGCGCTAACCGGAGTGGATGTTGTGATCGATGCGATTAACAACATGATCATGAGCAGCAAAAAGGCACAGACAGCCTTTATCAGCACCTCCAGCAATATCGCGCAGGCGGCGGCTGATAACGATGTGAAGCGAATCGTCTGCGTCTCGATAGCCGGAGTAGAAAACCCAGCGGTTAGCCGTGGATACGGCTACTATGCGGGCAAAGCGGCGCAGGAGAAAACCTATCAAGATTCCGCCGTAGACACCGTTATTATTCGTTCGACGCAGTGGTTTGAGCTTCTTGACCCGATTGTTCAGCAGGTTACGGTGGGGCCGATCTCGGTGCTGCCGACCATGAAAATGGCACCTATTCCCGCAGAGGCTGCAGCACAGCTGGTATGCGATGTTGCCGACGGCTCCGAGAAGGTACCGGGCACGGGCATCGTCTCGATTCGCGGCGAAGAAGAAGGAACAACAGCGGAGTTCGTGAAGCGCCTTCTCACGGCACGCGGCGAGGTCGGCGGCAAAACGCCGAAGGTGGTGCGGCAGCTGCCGTATTTCGGTTCCGCTATTGCCAAGGGCGGGCTGATTCCCGATCCCGCAGATCACACCGTCTCCACCACGCTTGAGGAGTGGCTGGCAAGCCTGTAGCGGTTTCGATACTGCGCGAACCGATGCGGTCTTCGTATGCACGAAGACCGCATCATTGCGTTAAGCGCTCGTATGCCTATGCGCCCTTATGCTCAAGAAAACCGATAAGCCTGTCAAGCAGGTCTTGCAGCTGTTCACGTTCCTGCGAGGTGAATTCGGCGCTCATGGCACGCTCGACGGTGCGAACCTTCTCGTCGGCCTGAACAACCAGCTCTTCGCCCGCATCGGTGAGGGTCACGATATTCACGCGGCTGTGAACTTCGGAGGGCACGCGGGTAATCAGGCTTTTCGCATCCAGACGGGCAAGAATGGTGGCCATCGTCTGCGGGGTTACCGCTGCGGCACGCGCCAATTGCGCCGCCGACTGCCCGGGCACATAGTAGAGCGAAGTCATGGCTGCATACTGTGCGACGCTCAGATCGTACTCGCGCAGAACCTTAGATTTGACCGCCATCATCGCCTGCTCGGCGCGTTTAATCGACGACCCTATGCGCGACCGGGTTTCGGCGAGATAGGCTTCTTGCCCCTGTCCCGGCTGCGGAGGGTATTTTACAGATTGCTGTGATTTTTCCGATGATGCGGGCATGTACTAAGCATACTATCCCCCGGCTCCGTCTCGCTTTGTTATCCACCAACATACATATTTATCAGAAGCGCAGCGATATTGGGAGGGGTACAGCAATAATTATCAGAAGCACGGCAATAACACCCTGTACAACTAAGGCTTGTCCCCGAACCCTCACGCGAAGGATTCGGGGACAAGCCTTAGTTAGTGCCTCCCGCAGGATTGCCTACAGGGGAAAGCCGCTAGTCAGATGCCCCTCCGGTAATCTGCTCGGCTTCTTCCACGGCAGATTCCGCCATCTTATTGACGGTCTCCAAGGGTAAATCCCGCATCTGCTGCGAGGAGAAGACGAACTTCGCATCGTCGCCTTCGCCCTCGACACCCACGGTAATCTTCTCGCCAGGCTTGATTTCACCGAAGAGGATCTTCTCAGAGAGAGCATCCTCAATATTACGCTGCATTTCGCGGCGCAGCGGGCGGGCACCCATTGCCGGGTCGTAACCCTTCGAAGCCATGAGAACCTTCGCGGCATCCGTAAGCTCGATCGACATTTCCTGATCTGCCAGGCGCTTTGCCAACCGGCCCACAAAGAGATCCACAATCTGCAAAATCTCGTTCTCGGAGAGCTGCGGGAACACGATAATATCGTCCACACGGTTCAGGAACTCGGGGCGGAAGTGCTCCTTGAGGTTCTCCATCACGCGAGCCTGCATGCGCTCATAATCGGCATCGCCGTGATCCATCGCCTGGAAGCCCACGGGAACGCGACGGTTCACATCGCGCGAGCCGAGGTTCGTGGTCATAATGATCACGGTGTTCTTGAAGTCCACCACGCGACCCTGTGAGTCGGTCAGGCGGCCGTCTTCAAGAATCTGCAGCAGCGAGTTGAAGAGATCGGTGTGAGCCTTCTCGACCTCATCGAAGAGCACCACCGAGAACGGCTTGCGGCGTACCTTCTCGGTCAGCTGACCGCCCTCGTCGTAGCCTACGTATCCGGGAGGCGCACCGAAGAGTCGAGACACAGTGTGCTTCTCCTGGTATTCAGACATATCCAGGGTAATCAGGGCGTCTTCATCGCCGAAGAGGAATTCTGCCAGAGCCTTCGCAAGCTCGGTCTTACCAACACCGGTTGGACCAGCGAAGATAAACGAGCCACCGGGGCGGCGCGGATCCTTCAGACCGGCACGGGTGCGGCGAATCGCACGGGAGAGAGCCTTGATAGCGTTATCCTGGCCGATCACGCGCTTGTGCAGCTCGTCCTCCATCTTGATCAGACGCGAGGACTCTTCCTCGGTGATCTTGTAGACCGGAACGCCGGTTGAGGATGCGAGCACCTCAGAGATAACCTCGGGGGTCACCTCGCCGAAAGCATCGCCGTTTTCGCGCCAAGCCTTCTCAGCCTCGGCCTTCTCGGCGAGTACCTTTTGCTCCTGATCGCGCAGCGCGGCGGCCTTCTCGTAATCCTGGCCCTTGATAGCGTCTTCCTTCTGCGTGCGCAGCTTCGACGCCTTCTCGTCAAGAATCTTAATCTCGGGCGGGGCGGTCATCCGCTTGATGCGCAGGCGGGCGCCCGCCTCATCAATCAGGTCAACAGCCTTATCCGGCAAGAAGCGGTCGGAAATATAGCGTGCCGCCAAGTTCACGGCAGCCTCAATCGACTCGTCGGTAATGGTTACGCGGTGGTGAGCCTCGTACTTATCGCGCACACCCTTGAGAATCTGCACGGCGAGCTCCTGGGAAGGCTCATCCACCTGAATCGGCTGGAAGCGGCGTTCCAAGGCGGCGTCCTTCTCAATGTGCTTGCGGTACTCGTCCAAGGTAGTGGCACCGATGGTCTGCAGCTCACCGCGAGCCAGCATCGGCTTTAGGATGGAGGCAGCGTCGATAGCGCCCTCTGCGGCACCGGCACCGACAAGGGTGTGAATCTCGTCGATGAACAGGATAATGTCGCCGCGGGTGCGAATCTCCTTGAGCACCTTCTTGAGGCGTTCCTCAAAGTCACCGCGGTACCGGGAGCCCGCAACCAAGGAACCCAAATCTAGAGTGTACAGGTGCTTATCTTTGAGAGTTTCGGGAACATCGCCGTGTACGATGGCCTGCGCCAAGCCCTCAACAACGGCGGTTTTGCCGACACCGGGTTCGCCGATAAGCACGGGGTTGTTCTTGGTGCGGCGTGAGAGAACCTGCATTACGCGTTCCATCTCGTGGTGACGACCAATCACCGGGTCAAGCTGACCCTCGCGTGCGGCGGCGGTGAGGTTACGCCCAAACTGATCGAGAATCGTCGAACCCGCCGGGGTGCCCTCGCGGGAGTTGCCCGCGCCCACACCGGCAGTTTCCTTATTCTCGTTGTTGCCGGGGTATCCGGAAATAAGATCCATCACGGCCTGGCGAACCTCGGCACCCTGCACGCCTACTTTGGAGAGAACCTGGTTTGCCACGCCTTCGGAGGCGCGCACCATGCCCAGCAGGATATGTTCGGTGCCGATATAACCGTGGTTAAGCTGAATGGCCTCACGCATGGAAAGTTCGAGGACCTTCTTGGCGCGCGGGGTGAAGGGAATGTGACCGCTTGGCGCCTGGGGGCTGGGGCCCACAATGCTCTGCACCTGTTCGCGCACGGCATTCAGGGTAACCCCGAGGGACTCAAGGGCACGGGCACCGATGCCCTCGCCCTCGTGAATCAGCCCGAGCAGCAGATGCTCGGTGCCGATGTAATTGTGGTTGAGCATGCGTGCTTCTTCTTGGGCAAGCACCACAACGCGCCGAGCTCGGTCGGTAAAGCGTTCAAACATTGCGCACTCCTTGGAAATTTTGCTTGATACTAGATTACGTGGAAAAGCGCGGCTACGGTGCACTGTTCGCCATCAAGAGAACGTCTGTGTCGCTATTTTTCGGGGAGCCTTTTACCGAGTCAAAACCGGGATGCGCATCGGGCGTTTCTCGACGGTCATAAACATTTTCATGAAACTTTTATCGGGCTCTATCAGAAGACCTAATATCGCTTTAGCTTATAGCAATACTAATGTACCTCCGCGCCCTTTACTAAAACGTTATAATTCTGCTTCGGTATTTAGATTCTTAGGAGACATTCTTGAGGATTGCTCTCATAAGATAACGGGGATTCCATAAACACCAAGAAAAGACCCGGGGCGATACCCGCCACGTGATTACCTAAATACATATCACGGGGCTAATAAAAAAGCCGAAAGATGATAGCTCTTCTCATGAAGGGCTTTTTCTAAAACCTCGTTATACAGAAGGCGGGATAACACTCGATGTGTCATCCCGCCTTCGGCAGATGAAATACCATCACAGAATTAGCGATGGTATCAATACTATTTACTTACCTTCTGCCTTCATAGCTGCGTAGTAAGCATCCTGAATTTCCTGATGGATGCGGCCGCGGTCAGAAACTTCGTGACCGTTTTCGCGTGCCCACTTACGAATTGCAGCGGTTTCAGGGTTACGCTTCACCGGAGCGGAAGAGCCACGACCACCGCGAGAACCGCGCTGGGAGGCGCCTACCTGAACGCGACGACCCTTAGATGCGAACGGACGAATTGCATCACGAAGACGAGCGGCATTAGCACTGGATAGGTCAATCTCGTAATGAGCTCCGTCGAGGCCGAATCGTACAGTCTCTTCTGCGGGACCACCATCAAGGTCGTCCTCAAGAATAATGCGCACCTTCTGTGCCATAGGGGTTTTCTCCTTAGTTTGGTTTATTGCTCCAACTATGAGTTTTTACACTGCACGTTGTCACACTCTCTAATTTATCTCCTTCATAATAACAGAAATAAATGACTAATGACTACCAACATAGAGAATTCTAAGGAATGACACAGAATAGTGTTGTCATTTAACGGTTATATTTATTGACGCTCCGTTTTATTACCCGTTTTATCAGTACCAAAAGGATTTACCGTTCCTTGTGAACCCTTTACCTTCTCGTACCACTGTTGAGCGTCTTTTTCGACATCACGCTGTGCTGAACGTTCAGCGCGATCCGCCCGGTTAATCCAACGCAAAATGAAATATAACGCAATCCCGGCAAAAATAGGAGGCAGAAGCGCAATCAAAATCTCCATGAAAATCCCTCACAACCTTTCGTGCTGATGACAGCATACCCGATAGCGCAAAATGCCGCCCGATAACGCATACACGTTACGAACGGCATCTACGGTTTAACGCGGTTTACAGACCTTTACGAAAGAAAAGCCTTGATCAAGCCCGAAATTACGACTCCGGTTTCATCAGCGGGAACAAAATAGTTTCACGAATACCTGGCTGACGCACCACGGTTCCAGGGCGTTCAGGGTCCTGTTCACCCGCCAAAAGCATAATCAGACGGTCAACGCCCAGCCCGAGACCGCCCATCGGCGGTGCACCGTGCTCTAGGGCGCGCAAGAAGTCCTCATCAAGTTCCATCGCCTCGTCATCGCCCGCAGCGGCCTTATGGGACTGCTCAGTCAAACGCTCGCGCTGAATCACAGGGTCGATCAGCTCAGAGAACGCGGTACCGCGCTCCATACCGCCAATAATCAGATCCCACGCCTCAATCGTGCGGGAACCATCGCGGTTTGGCCGCGCCAGAGGCTGGGCGCTTGGCGGGTAGTTATATACAAAGGTCGGGTTCAGCAGAGTTGGCTCCACGATTTCGCCGAAAAGCTCAATCACAAGTTTCTCAGCATCCCAGGCGGGATCCACCTCAACCTCATGCTTGGCAGCGATCTCGCGCAGCGTCTCAGCGGGGGTGTCCGGGGTTATCTCAACGCCCACGGCCTCAGACAGTCCGGGGTAGACACTCAGCCACGCCCACTCACCGCCCAGGTCGATCGTGCCGTCCTCAGTCTCAATCGCGGTAACCCCGAGCTCCTGTGCGCACGCAACAATAATCTCCTGCATACGTTCGGCCATCACGTACTGATCGGCGTAGGCTTCGTAGCATTCCAGGGTTGTAAATTCGGGGCTGTGCGTCGAATCCACGCCCTCGTTGCGGAATACGCGACCAATTTCGTAGACGCGCTCAATACCGCCCACCACGGCACGCTTGAGCGGCAGCTCGGTGGCGATGCGCATCGTCATAGGCTGGTCGAAGGCATTCAGGTGGGTGCGGAACGGGCGAGCCGTCGCGCCGCCATGCACCAGCTGCAGCACCGGGGTTTCCAACTCAATATAGCCATGATCTTCCAGCACACGACGCACAGTGCGGGTAATCAAGGCGCGCTTTTTCACCAGGTCACGAGCCTCAGGGCGAACCATCAAGTCCAGGTAGCGACGGCGCACCCGAGTTTCCTCGTTCAAATCCTTGTGCAGCACGGGCATGGGGCGAATCGACTTCGCGGCCATCCTCCACTCACGCACCATAATCGACAGTTCGCCGCGGCGAGAGACCACCACGCGGCCGGTCACATACACGTGATCGCCCAAATCCACCAGGGATTTCCAGTCGGCAAGCGACTGTTCACCAACCTCATTGAGCGAAAGCATCGCCTGAATGCGGTCGCCATTCGTACCCGCCTGCAGGGATGCAAAGCAGAGTTTACCGGTATTGCGCACGAACACAACACGGCCCGGCACATGCACCACATGGTCAGTTTCATCCCCGGCGGTGAGCTCGCCGGACTCTAATTTCGGGTCGTATTGAGCGCGAATATCGGCGATATGATCCGGTTCGATGCGCTTACCTTCGGCATCCAGAAGCCCAACGGGATACGCTTCACCCGCGGTCTCCAAGAACTTAGCGCGCTTCTCCAAGCGAATCTTCATCTGCTCGGACATATCTGCAATGGCCGGTGTGGCACTCTGCTCGTTGCTCAAAAGGTACCTATCTCGTGTTTTAGGAGGTCAAATGTGACGGTTTGCTACAGCAAATCCATGTTGTCGATCAAGCGTGTGGAACCCACATATGCCGCAACTAGTGCGAGCACCCGCTCGGAATCAGCGGTCGGCGGCTGGAAATTGCTCGGATCCACAAGCTCCAGGTAGTCCAGGCGCACACCCTCGGTTGAGTTAATACGTGCCCGTGCACTCTCTAGATCAATGCTCTCAAACCCGCGGTTCAGCGAGTTTTCACGCATCAGTGCAAGGGTTCGGGAAATCACCAGCGCAGCCTCGCGTTCCTGCTCGCTCAGGAACTCATTCCGTGAGGAGAGAGCCAAGCCGTCGTCGTCACGCACAATAGCGACAGGACGCAGGGTAATGTCGTGGTTGAAGTCGTGAATCATGCGCTGCACGAGCAAAACCTGCTGGGCATCCTTCTGCCCAAAGTAAGCGTTCACCTCGTGCGAGCCTGCGGCGGGGCGCACAATATTGAAGAGCTTGTTCACGACGGTGAGCACGCCGTCGAAGTGGCCGGGGCGGGTGATTCCCTCAAATTTGTTGCCCAGTTCGCCGCTGGAAATGCGAATAAGCGGCTCGCCTTCGGGATACATTTCATCCACGGAGGGCGCGAAGATAATATCAACGCCCGCATCGGCGGCGACCTGCGCATCCGTTTCCAGGGCGCGCGGGTATTTGTCATAGTCTTCGTTGGGGCCGAATTGAAGCGGGTTAACAAAGATCGACGCCACCACAACATCGTTCTGTTCACTCGCGCGGCGCAAAAGCGTGGCGTGCCCTGCATGCAGAGCACCCATCGTAGGCACATACCCGAGCGTAGCGCTACGGTACTGCACCTCGCCTTCCTGTTCGGCGGCTTCGGCACGGGCGCGCTCATCCAGCCGTTCCTGGGCGGCAGCAAGCGCCTCCGCAATAGCGGAGCGAAGCTCGGTAATAGTCGTGACGATGCGGGGCATCGAGGTCTCAGTCATGACGAGAACTCCTTATCGTCAGGCATCGCACCGGATTGACGCGTGCCCGTGGTGTGGGTTCGCAAGGTAGATTCAATCCGAGCCTTCTGGTCGTCGTTTAATAAGTTTCTATTATGCGCCCTAGATGCGGTTGCGCGCACCATGGCGGCATATGAGTCAGCGATATCCTGTGTATTTTCGTGGTCGGTGTACTCTATCAGCGCATTAAGATGCGCATCCAGGGTACCTGCATCGCCGCGTGCCACGGGACCGGTCAGCGCGCCTTCGCCACTCGCAAGCGCGTTATCGACGGTCGCACGAACCAGCGGACCGAGGTAACGCGCCGGGTCTTCAATACCGATACTAGCAAGCATCTGCTGGGACTGTCCCAAAAGTGTGACGAGATGGTTCGAGGCATGCGCCAATGCGGCATGATAAAGCGCACGATCGGCTTCAGCAACGTGGACGGGCTCACCGCCCATTTCAACGACGAGCGCCTGAGCTATAGGGATAAAAGGCGCAGGCCCGGTCACCGCAAAGCTCGTACCGGTGAGTCGTTGTAAATCCAGGGACAAACCGGTGAAAGTCATGGCGGGGTGAATCGCCAAGCCGATAGCGCCCAATGTGGTTGCGGGAGCAAAAATATCGGTGCCGTGCCGCCCGGAGGTGTGCACAAGCAACTGCCCACTGGTTAGAGACCCGGAAGATGCCAAATACTCGATCAGACCAGCCAATTCATCGTCGGGGACAGCCAACAACAGCAGCTCGCTGCGTTCGGCAATCTGTTCCACCTCAAGGAGCGGTACGCCGGGTAAGAGCACATCCGCCCGTTCTTGAGAAGCTTCAGAAACCGCATGCACGCCCACCAAGGAATGCCCGGCAGCGCGCAGGGCGGCACCGAGCACAGCGCCAACTTTACCGGCGCTGATAACGCCGATGCCGAGGCGTGCGGGTTTCAGATGATTCGTGGTCACACTCTTAAGTATATTAGGTACAGCAAAATCCGCGTGTTTTTCAGCGTTCATCAGGTGCGTCGAAAATTATGGCGGATCGCTACAGGGAATTATGCCGAAGGCGATGTGTAATAGGGCCGGGTGCCGTCAGTGCGGGTGATGATCTCGACGGCAATGCGTTCGGCATCGTGCGCCTCTAGGTTCTGGACGGCGGGTTTGACCGGCCCCGGAACGCTGCCCAAATGTATGCACGCGGTTTTGAGGATGCGATTGAGCGGCCCCTGCGACCATTGCACCGCGAGCACCTGCCGTTCGGGGACTATCGAGAGGAACCGCAGCAGGCAGCCGCCACGCAGCAAGAGAAGATCCCGGGTGGGGGCGTGTCCCGAATGGTGCAGGTCGGCCTCAGCTTCCACTCGTTCGGTATTCACCCGCGCGAAGCCGTCACGCCGGAAGGTGAGCGGGTTAAGCCAGCGTGTTCGGCGCGGTGCCGTCACTACGCCTAACTCGCTGTTGTCGGCGGGGTTGTACCTTGATGATTCCATGACCGCCTGCACGGTTTCGAGGCTGTGCGGTGACGCACTCGGCAACAGCAAGTGAAGAAGCCGCTGCATTTCGCGGGTGGTACCCACGGGCAAGGCGGTGTTGCGGGTAAATAAGTCGTCAGATGAACCCTCCGTATTTACCGCCACGCCCGCAATATTAACCACCACCCGGTACCACCCGAAGGGCTTCCACAATAGAGGCTGTTCGATCTTGAGGGCTTGAATACGCTGCGGGAACAGGGTTTGCGTATGCGTTCCCGTGAAGCCGTAGGTGATGCGCAGGCTGTCGCCGCGCGCATCCGAAGTATTCTGGCGGATGCGCTCCACCGTGAAATTTGCTCCCTGATCGAAGCTGCTCCACAGCTGCCAGAGAAAACCGAGAATTGGAATCAGGGACGGAAAAATAAACTGCGATATCTGCCCCAGGTCCTTTTGGGGGTTCATCAGCCACCCCACGATCGTACCGCCTACCCAGATAATCGCTACCGGGAGTGCCCACAACAATGCGCTGAGCACAATCGCGGCAAGAACCCGCAGATTGGGGACTTTGAAGAGCAACCGTTCCGGCTTGTGGCCTGCTTCTGTCTGCTGCTCCCCTGCGAGGTTTACCTCGTGATCCTTCTCAGCCGGAGCACTCACAGCATCGGCGAACTCTGACCTATTGGCGGCACGCAGGGTACTCACCCTGCGCAGCAGGCGTTCCTGCAAATTCTGCGCTTTCGCATGCGAGAGGTATTTGATATGCAGGGCTTCTTCGGCACCGTCCGCGGCCTCAAGCCGAAGCTCGGACAGCCCCAAAATACGGGCGACAAGTGAGCGTGAAATATCGACGCTTTGCACGCTTTCCAGGCGAATCTGCCGCTGTTTCTTGAAAAATATTCCGCTGTGTCGGTATACCGAATGCGCGCTCACGCTGTAGCGGGTAAACGCCCACGAAAGAATACTTCCGCCAAAAATAAGGACCGCCGCAGCACCGTAGCCATACATCATTACCGGGTTATGTCCAACGTGGTTTAGCAGATATTCGGGCAGCTGCCGCAGAATATTCCAGTAATCATTCTCGGCATTATTTTTGAAGGAATTCTTAATATTATTTTTGAAGGAATTCTTAATATAATCCCACGCGAGATAGATAATAAAAGCAAAGAAAACCCATATGTTCATGATGAACGTGCGCGCATCGGTACGCCACCATGTGAGGGTTTCCGCAGCTTCATCCGGGTTTATCTGTTGTTCAGAAGTGTTAGAAGACTCGACAGACCGCACGTCCTGGTTATTCGAGTTTCGGGGTTCCTGTGTCATTACAGCGCCGCCATGCGTTCGTCGGCTCGGCGTATCAAAAGCTCGCGCAGCTGCTGCCCACGTTCAGTGGGAATACCGTACAGCGTCACCTTAGAAGCGGTCACCCCAGCGGTGCGGATCGTCAGACGCACCAGGTGATGAGCACGCTCCAAGGGACCGGAATCTACATCTACATACTGGATGCGCCCATACGGAATGGACGTCACATGCCGAAACAGCACACCCTGGCGCGCCATCAGATGGTTGGGGCGCAGGCTATAACCCAGCGCTCGGGTGCGGCGCGGCAGCAGCGCCGCCCACCAGATGCCCCACACCACCAGGACAGCGGCGATCGCCCCGGTAAGAGCGGGCAGCCACGTGGTTTTGGGCAGAACATCGGAAGAACGCATCATCTCAAACATCACGGTCAGCGCCGCAAAAACGCCTACCAGCGTGATAAAAAACCCTACGACCTGTATCAGCCGAATCTTGGTATACGAAGGATGCGCGCGCACCCACTCACCCTCGGTCGCAGTCACCGAGCCCTCACCCTCGTGCGTAAAAGAAGCATCCTCAGCATGTGAAAGTTGTGACATACATACCCTCTATCGTCGATCGCTCGTACGGGAATATCCGTCAGCGGCGAGCTTACCCGAATTCGAGCCGCCCGAAGACGAATTACCATCCGGATCATCCGGCGGAATACGGCACAGATACTGCGCCCACAGCCCGCCCGCCAGCAGCAGCACAGCACCAACCAGATTCACCACAGTAGACCAGAAAAACCCGGGAATACCGCGAGCGCTCGCCAGCGCTACATCGTAGACAATAAGCCCGAGCATCCAGCCCGCCAACAGTGCCCCGGTCAAAATCGCGCCCTGCGCACACGCCAAAGTACGCGCAGCCATGAGAGAGTTCATGGATTTCGCTTTGCGCCGGGTCTCAACATTGCGAAAACGCGCCACCTGAAACGCAAACCAGAGCGTAATACCCGCTATTACCACGCAAATCAGTGCCACCACAGGCGACATTGCAAGCTCACCGCCGCCTGCGTTCACCACCAGATTATTCAGGATCGTTGCAGCAACAAGCCCCAGCGCCACGGCACACGCAATAACGGATATTCGGATGGGCTTCATACGCCCTCGCTTTCAGCACCACTATCAAATAGGTTCTTGGGCAAATTCATGTCTCGCATAAATCGTACCGCGTTAACCCCCGCCTGTTCATCGGCTGTGCGTACCCTGCGAGCTAAATCGGCAACGAGATGCCGCGTCTGTTCGCCCGTAGCGGCATCACGAGAGGGTATTACCGCCTGCGGGTTTGCCTGTTCCCACGGAACCAGAACGAAAGCGCGCTCATGCGCACGCGGATGCGGCAACGTCAGAACCGGATCGTCGCTGACAAGGTCGTCATAGGTAATAACGTCAATATCGAGAGTGCGCGGACCCCATCGCACAAGCCGCACCCGGTGATGATGCGCCTCCACCTGCTGGCACAGCGCTAACAGCGCGTAAGGGTCAAGGCTCGTGCGCACTTCAAGGATGGCGTTGATATAGTCCGGCTGGTCGGCGGGACCGCCTACCGGTTCCGTCACATACAGCCCGGAGGCGCCTACTAGCCGCACTGCACCCCCGCTAAGATGCACGAGATCGGCGGCGGCCTGCTCTAGCGTGGTTTCGCTCTCACCCAGGTTTGACCCCAGGGCCAGCACCGCCGTATGCGCTAACGCGTCCATGCCGGGTGCAGGGTGCGATTGGTTCGCGTTCGGCACATTACCCACGCGCGCATGCACCCTTTCCGCCCTGAATCTGCGTGCCTTCACGCTCCCGGAATACGGTCACTGCCACGTTCCCGAAGGTCACCTCAATCGGGGCCTTCGGTTTATTGACGGTCACCTCAAGCGCATGCACATACGCGCATTCGTCCAGAATGTTCTGGGCGATCCGCACGGCAAGAGTCTCAATCAAATCGAGGGACTCCCCCACAATATGCGTGCGAATAATCTCGGCAACTTCCGCATAGTTCGTGGTTTGGGCGAGGTCATCGGTTGCAGCAGCCTGCGTGAAGTCGGTGTATAAAACCGTATCTACGATGAAGGGCTGACCTTCACGTTTCTCAAAATCAAGCGCTCCGTGAAAACCCACGGCGGCAACACCGGTCAGGGTAATGCGGTCGCAGGAGGCGTAGGCGTGTGCTGGGTTTGGCATGGTGTTCCTTAGCTGATGTGAATACTGGTACATAATTTTAGGTATGTTTGGTGCGGGAAATAGTGCGTAAAGTATTTGCCACGGTCACGGCATCCACCGTGGGGGGCACATTGTGCACGCGAATCCCCCACACTCCCTGGGCCGCCACGAGTGCAGAGAGAGCGGCGGATGCGGCATCACGGTCTTCGGGGGCGCGTGCTGGCGGCATTTGGTCGGGCACGGTGTTCGCGCTCGCGGCGGGATTCTGGGTTTTGGTGCGCGCCGCATCCGCAGCGTTCAGCGCATTCGCCAAAAAACGCTTACGCGAACCGGCGATTAGTACCCGATGCCCCAGCGCGTGCAGCTGCCCAAGGGCGGCGAGCAGTTCCCAATCCTGCATACCGCCCTTCGCAAACCCCAGCCCGGGGTCAAGAATAATGTTCTCAGCATGAACACCAGCGGTAACCAGGCGATCACGCAGGGCGGCGAGCTCGTCCAGCACCTCGGTGACGGTGCCGCGCGGGTAGGCGGCGAGCGCATCCATTGTGGTTGAGGTGCCGCGCGCGTGCATCAGAATATAGGGTACGCCCAGCTCGGCGACGGTCTGTATCATCTCATCGCTCACGCTCATGCCCGAAACGTCGTTAATGATGTGCGCCCCGGCACCTACGGCGGCGCGGGCGGTCGCTGCGTTCATGGTGTCTACGCTGATGGTGATACCGGTTTCGGCAAGCCCCTCGATCACGGGTAGAATGCGCCGAAGTTCCTCTTCAACACTGATGCGCACCGCACCGGGCCGGGTGGATTCGCCGCCCACATCGATAATGTCTGCGCCTTGCGTGATCATGCGCTGTGCGTGGGTGAAAGCGTCGTTCGCGGTATAGTGTTCGCCGCCGTCGCTGAAAGAATCGGGGGTGACGTTCAGGATTCCCATCACCAGGGTTCGCTCTGCGGCTGCGGCGTCGCAGGGCAGGTGTGCGGGGGACTGCGGGCTCATCATTGCGTGCATGATTTAATCCTAACGGATGCGCGCCTGACCCCTTCGTGCCGTGAGCAGGTGGTTTCTGGCCCGAGCAGGTCGGAAAATCCTACCTTGTCGGCGAAAAACAACCTTCTCGCGACCGGTTTTAATATTGCATGGTTTATGCGCATTTTTTCATGCAGGGCGTAGCGGGGTATGCTGGATTTATGACTATAGAGTTCTGTACGGCTACGGTGCCGGACGGAATGTAACGACGCATCGTAGAGACTGAAGGTTTTGGAGGTTCAGATGAATCTGAAAGTTGGCGCCTGGATTCTTGGCTTTATCGCTCTTGCGGCGTTTATCACGGTTGTTCTGGCGAATGGACTTACCGCCGTGCGCTGGGTCGCGTTCGGTGTCGCAACCTGCGCAGGGTTCCTCTCCCTGGGTATGGTCGTAACCCTAGCCCTCGGCTGGGATGACCCCACGGGAACGAAAACCGACTCCCACTAGTTTTATCTCGTGCAGAGGCGTTCCGCTAAGATTAAGCCATGCCGGATGCCCTCACGATTCGACCCGCCACCCCCTACGATGCGCAGGCAATAGCGCGCATCCGTGTTCAGGGGTGGCGGTTTGCATATCAGGGTTTAATATCTCAGGATTACCTTGATTCGCTCAGCGTCGCCGAAGACACCGAGCGGATGCGCGGGTATCTCAGCCAGTTTCCCCAGAATTCGCCGCCCAGCAGGTCAGAGTCCGTGCAGGGTTCGAGTGATGATGAAAAACGGTCGTTTATGCTCGCTGCACGCGGCGATGCGGTGCTGGGGTTCTGCTGTTTCAGCGCGACCCCCGATAAGATTGACCGCGCCGAAAGGGCTATTCCGGGCGAGACGATAAACGGAAGACTCCACTCACTCTATATAGACCCGGATACCCTCGGCCAGGGTGTCGGCCACGCCCTTATGAGCCATGCACTCAGCACTTTTGCCGCATGGGGATGTGAGCGCGCGAATCTCTGGGTGTTGGAGGGAAATTCCCGCGCTATCAGCTTCTACGAACGGCAAGGCTGGCATCGCACGGGCGCCACAAAGGTGGATCGTTCCTTTGGACTGTGTCTGGTTGAACACGAAATGGCGGTTCAGTTTTAACGCGAAACCGCCCGGATGATCGTGCGACTTGTTGAGGCAGGTTCACGATTCATCGAGGCGGTCGCTAAGTTAGTCGACGCTATTAGCCGCTGGCTAGTATAACGTCCTCACAGGGTGGGCACTCATAGTTTTAGCAGACTGGGTGCTCACCCGTATTGCTAATACCTTACCCTATATCGCACATGCTCCACCCTCTAAAGCAGCATCTGCAGCAGGAACCAACCATACACACGCGGGACAGAGCATAGCTTCACCCCGGCAAGATGCCTCGCTTCAGGCGGGTATGCTCGTCAGCGCTCATACGCTCGCCTTTCTGAAGGGACCCGTTAGCTTTGGGAGTGAGGCTCCTGAGATTCTGCGGGGTCATGATCGCCGAACGGCTAGAATGCTCATACGCATAGGTCGTGAAGATCCAGTCTGCGAGTTCGCGCGCATCTTGGGGGTCAAACCTTAGCCCATAACGTGGTTCAGGGTTCGTAAGCACGGATTGAATGTGCCGATACCAAGCATCGCGGCTGCGCATCACAAGCCAGAATCCGGGCTCGCTTTCCTGCTCATCGCGCAGATAACGCGCCAGACGGTATAACACCAATCGGGCGCTAAAATCCGAATAGACATTCTGTAAATCTTCAACCCCACTCACCCACGATGAGCGAAACGGATACAACTCCACGTTGCAGGTACGCAGATTCTTAACAGTCTGATGCACATAATCGTCCAAAGTTCCCGCACGGTAGTGTCTAAGGAGCAGCTTGCGAAAAGCCTCATAATACTGCCCATCAACGTCATTGACCAGAAGCGCTGAATCATAATTACGCAGATAATACCGCTCTGTGCGGGTAAAAGATTCTTGATCGGTTATATCAGATCCAATAATGTTTTTGAGTTCGCGGTACAGAATATTTTCAGGGCACATCACGTGATTTAGTACGTCATCTGGCGTCAGGTCGTAACCCTGTGTCTTGGCGTTATAAAAAGCAGAAAAGTTGAGGGTGCGATCCGGGTGTCTGTTGTTCCGTTCGTGAAAATCGCGAACATTCTGTGCCAGGTCTAAAGAGCTGTCAATGCTTGGGTTGAACAGACAGTGCATCAGCCGGGCGTTCACCCAACGACCATGCACATGCTGCGGGATAGCGTAGGCCAGAGACTGTACAAGTCGTATCAGCCGTTCAGGCCTCACCCACGCAAAACCTTCCTCGGCTGCACACGGCTTCTCCCCCGCACCCATTGCGGCACAAAACTCTTCGATCTTCCGGTACCCGCTCCTCCCGGGTAACCACGGCGAGCCTAGTGCGGCCTCTAGATGGTTTTGATCGGAAATTCTGCCCGCATCATCAATCTCATCTGCCCACGCAAGGAATTCGGGCAGGATTCTAGGGGGTCTCATATACATCCTTGTAAAAACAAATATTTCTAGGTTAGTAGCGCCGGAGTTTAACGCGAGCAGGTGGTTTTTGGCCGAAAAGGTAGTATTTTCCTACCTGTTCGGGCCAAAAACCACCTGCTCACGGATTAGGAAGCTACTGCTTCGAGAAGATCAGGCTCATCGCCTCGGCACGAGTTGCCGCGTTCTTGAGCTGCCCGCGCACCGCACTCGTGACGGTTTTCGCGCCGGGTTTGCGCACGCCGCGCATCGACATGCACATATGCTCGGCCTCAATCACAACGATCGCGCCACGCGGGTTTAGATGCTCCTCCAGTGCCTCCACCACTTGCGTGGTCAGCCGCTCCTGCACTTGGGGGCGACGCGCATAAACCTCAAGCACCCGCGCCAGCTTGCTCAGCCCCGTCACCTTGCCGTCAGCCCCAGGAATGTATCCAACATGCGCCACCCCGTGGAAAGGCACCAGGTGATGCTCGCACGTGGAATAGAACGGGATATCCTTCACCAGCACCATCTCGGAATGGGCAATATCGAAGGTCGTGCCCAGCACATCGGCGGGGTCGGCGTGCAGACCCGAGAAAAACTCCTCGTAGGCGCGAGCCACTCTCGCCGGGGTGTCCTGCAAACCGTCACGGTCAGGGTCTTCACCGATTGCCAGCAGGATTTCCCGCACCGCCGCCTCAATGCGCGGCTTATCCACCGCCGAGCCGTTAGCCTCGCTCATCTGAGCCTCCATAGGGATTCTGGTTCGGGTTGTACGGGTAAGGGTTCTGCTGCTGCCCATTCTGCCGTCCTGGATGCTGCTCAGGATACTGGCCGGGGAACTGCTGCTCAGGGTATTGCTGTGGAGGCATCGCCACGGTCGGGTCGGTATCCTCAATATCCTGCGTGCCCGGATGCGGCATCTGCTGAGGCTGACCGCCCTGACCCGGTAGGCTCTGGTCCGGTGCCGTGTGCTCGGGCGCAGTCGGCATAGATGCAGTCGTAGGAGCCTTCATTGCCACAGTCGGATCGGAATCGCTCCCCAGACCATTCTTCTCTGCGGTAAGTTCGCTCGGGGCCTTCACCGGCGGAATGTCGGTGCGTTCGCGGCCTTCCTTGGAGTACCAGTGCTCGCGTTCGGGGCGCTTACGCACATCCTTGAAAATCTCTGCGATCTCGTTCTCCAGCAGAGTCTCTTTCTCCAGCAGAGCGAACGCCAGGCGGTCAAGCACATCACGGTTCTCCACAAGAATCTGGAAAGCCTCATCATGAGCTTCTTCCAGAAGTTTACGCACCTCGATATCGATCTTGTAGGCGGTCTTGTCAGAGTAGTTACGTGCCGCCGAAGGATCGCCGCCCATGAACGGTTCGGTGTCGTCGCTGCCAAGCTTTACCGAACCCAGCAGGGCGCTCATACCGTAATCGGCTACCATTTTGCGCGCGGTATCGCTCGCCTTCTGAATATCGTTCGCAGCCCCCGTGGAAGGATCGTGGAATACGATTTCCTCAGCCGCGCGGCCACCCATCGCATAGGCCATCTGGTCCAGCAGCTCGTGGCGCGTGGTCGAGTACTTATCGTCCTGCGGCATGACCATCGTGTAACCCAGTGCACGGCCACGCGGCAGAATCGTAATCTTGGTAACCGGTGCGGAGTTGCGCAGAGCGGCAGCCACGAGCGCGTGACCGCCCTCATGGTACGCGGTTACCTTACGCTCATGCTCACTCATGATGCGCGAAGTGCGCTGCGGGCCCGCCATTACACGGTCGATAGCCTCATCGATAGCGCGGTCATCAATCACGTTTCCGTTATCGCGAGCGGTCAGCAGGGCTGCCTCGTTCATCACGTTCGCCAGGTCTGCACCCGTGAAACCGGGGGTACGCTTAGCAACCTGCCCCAAATCGACGCGACGGTCGATCGGCTTACCGGCGGCATGCACCTCAAGGATGCGCTGGCGGCCCTTCATATCGGGCGCGTCCACACCGATCTGGCGGTCGAAACGACCCGGGCGCAGCAGGGCGGGGTCGAGCACATCCGGGCGGTTGGTCGCAGCAATCACGATCACGTTGGAGTTGCCGTCGAAACCGTCCATTTCGACAAGCAGCTGGTTAAGGGTCTGCTCACGCTCGTCGTTACCGCCGCCCATGCCGACGCCGCGGCGGCGACCGACCGCATCGATCTCGTCCACGAAGACGATTGCGGCGGGGTTAGATTTTGCTTCCTTGAACAGATCGCGCACGCGGGATGCGCCCACACCCACGAACATCTCAACAAAGTCGGAACCGGAAATCGAATAGAAAGGCGCACCAGCCTCGCCCGCAACAGCTTTCGCGAGCAGGGTCTTACCGGTACCGGGAGGGCCGTACAGCAGCACACCCTTAGGAATCTTAGCGCCTAGTCGGGTGAACTTTTCGGGCTCCGCAAGGAACTCGCGCACCTCTTCAAGCTCAGCCAGTGCCTCATCAACACCGGCGACATCGGAGAAACGCACGGTCGGGTTATCTTTGTTGAACTTCTTCGCGCGCGACTTCGCGAAGCTCATGACCGAAGAGTTACCGCCCATGCGACCCATGAGCAGCCAGAAAATTGCACCAAAAAGAAGCACCGGCAGCAACAGAGAAATCAGCGAACCCAAGAAGCTGTTTTCCACCGGCTGATCGGTGTAGCTCTCCAGCTGGGCGCCATTCATGGCCCGCACGACCTCTTCGGCACGCGGCTGCACATAGTAGAACTTCACAGAGGAACCGTAGTTGTTGCTGCCCTGCTTATAGTCTTCCTTCAGCTGCAGCTCAACACGCTGGTCGCCATCATAGATTTTCGCGCTCTTCACCTGATGGTCGTTGAGCAGCTGCAAACCAACGTTGGTATCTACCTGGCGTGCGCCCTGCGCAAAAAGCGAGCTCAGCGAGAACGCCACGATAACAATTGCAATAACGATAGCCCACAGCCAGCGACCATTGATCAGCCTGCCTAAAAAGTTATCGGGGCCGTTCGGCGAGTTATTGGATTTTTGCGCCAATGCTTAATTCCTTACGTTTACGACGGCTACACGCCGGGTACGCGCCGCAGCGTGCCGGAGCACTCCGTGACGATAGAAAGATGCAACTTTAAATGTACCCTAACCCCGCCGGATTACGCCTGCATCGGCGGCATTTCACCTCAAGGCTAAAAGGAGTCAGTGCGGGCGTGCAGAAGTATGTCTAGGCGGTCCCCAGACCCTGTTCCTTGCATACCTCCAAAAAGGTTTGCAGGCTTGTCATACCTTCCCGGTGCAAATCGGCAACGTTATCTGCGTAAAAATCTGCGCCACCATTCAAACCAACAAATTCACCGCGCAGCACGTCTGTTTCCAGATCGTATTGAATGACAGCCTTATGACCATCAATAATCATCACATTATTCATAGATTTCACTCTACAGCTCGTCAAGGGAAACCTTTACCCCTGGCTGCGGATTGGCTAGGCGATAACGCACTGTTTCGAGAAGCTCTGCGCGCAGGCATAAGCGTGCCCGCGCATCCAGAATTTTCATCAGGATGCGCGGGCACCAAAATCTTGTGCGCACGCTGCACACGACCGGGTTTAGGAGTATACGTGCGGGTGCAGAGTCGCCACGCAGTCGAGGTTGCGGTACTTCTCAGCGAAATCGAGCCCGTAACCAACCACGAACTCAGGTTCGATATCCCAGCCCACGTATTTGACCTGAACGTCGGTCTTGACGACCTTCGGCTTACGCAGCAGGGTGCAGATTTCCACAGATTCCGCGCCGCGCGATTTAAGGTTCTGCTGCAGCCACGCAAGAGTCAGCCCGGAATCAATAATGTCTTCAACAATCAGCACATTACGACCGGTCAGGTCGGTATCAAGATCTTTGAGAATACGAACCACACCTGAGGATTTTGTGCCGGATCCATACGAAGAAACCGCCATCCAGTCCATCGTGTAATGCCCCTTGAGCGCGCGGGACAGGTCTGCCATCACCATAATGGCGCCCTTGAGAACCCCCACGAGGAGCACGTCTTTGCCTTCGTAATCTTCGTCGATGCGCGCCGCCAGCTCGGCAACTTTCGCATTAATCTCTTCCTTGGTGAAGAGTACGTTCTTCAGATCGTCCTGCACGTCTTGAGCCTGCACGGATTCTTCTTTCTTGCCGGGGCGTCTTCACGCCGAACCCGCCCGAATATTTTATCGGGTCGGGTATATTTTCTTGGTCCGCTTTAAGTATGACTTAAATTCTGATGCGCGGCTTACGTTTCACAAGTGTCTGCTGGGGGTGCTTTGGAAGAATGCTCCGAAAGCACGAATAAACCGCTACCGCGCCGCCTTCGCCGTCTGCTCAGCTAAGTAGGTTGCGGTTTTCAGATCAAGATTCAGCTCTGTGCGGCGCAGCTCGCGAATCAGCTGAACCTCATCTTTCGCAGGGTCAAGACCCGCCTTATCCGCTACGGAACGAGCCCAATCGATGGCGGCTTCCATCGGTTCGTCTTCCTTCGCGAAGAGAACGGCAAGTTC
>ERZ1036435.76-NODE-76-length-92371-cov-11.266628_pt1 | contig 92371 bp, 38 predicted proteins | sample MGYA00514223_ERZ1036435 | MGnify/ENA primary metagenome ERZ1036435 (study PRJEB33795, sample SAMN09464927) | human gut metagenome | host: Homo sapiens | place: USA: Stanford, California | collected 2016-08 | study: EMG produced TPA metagenomics assembly of the...
TGAAGGTGTAACCCTTGAATTCATCACCGACAGCTTCACCTTCGATTTCTTGACCAATTCTCTTGTCGTAGAAGACACGGACACGGTGTTCGTCATCGACTTCGACAGTCTTTTGGGTACCGTTAACTGGGTATGCAATGTTCAACTGTAAAAATGGTATAATATTATTATTAGAACTCAAAACAAATAGCATATACCACTAAAATCTCAATTCATGCTAAAACATGATTTCATTCTTTAGGATATAAACTGTATAATTTTCACATAAACCTCTGATTTCATGTAATATATATTAAAATTCTGGAATTGACAAATAACTGGTGCAAACGGAAATATTATTACTCAAACGACTGTTAGAAAAAGAAGTTCACTCATATATGACAATATCGATATGGAACAGTAATTCATGATGTGATCTTTGAATGAGTTACGCTGTTAATTCAAAAACTGATATCCTTTCCTTTAAATAGTGACCGTTCTCTTAATCCTGAAAAAGTTCATCATTGTACCACATGGTGAAGAACTGAGAATTATACTAATGAACATGTCTTGCAAAATTGAGATTTTCGGGAAAAATTGGTAATTGTGTTAAGTTTGTAATCAATAATATTGCTAATGTTAGTATTCTTGGTTCTTTAAATCGTCAATAAAAGTAGGTAGAGGTAATCGAATTGTAATGCTTGGATTCGCCTAAGATACGCAATGTATATTTTGTAGAAAGTATGATATCTTCCCAGTCTCGATCCTACTATGCGCCTGTGTATCACATAGCTTTAATCCCTGATTATAGGCAATATAGGCAAAATAGGCAATATAGATCGCTATTTCCTCCATAATTCATCGTGGTTTGCAAACATACCTTCATAATGGCTCAGTTATCGTTTCTCGAGGTCCTTTCGAAACAAATTGTAATGAGAATAGCACGGGTAATCCTTCTTAACTACTATGAAATAGACGCCCAACTGGCATTTCACATATATGGAACCTGTGAGCCAGCTACTGTCCTGACAATATGCTTTTGCTCACACAAACTAGATCTGTTCTCTGGGATCGTGAGTCTACTCTGCCTAGCACCTACACAGACGTTAGAAAGGAAACTTTGGTTTAGGCGGAAGATAGCTCGTGAGCTCAGCCTAGCCTGGTTCCACAAAGTGGCCTAATTCCCCAAGCTTCATTGTATGCCCGTGGTAGCACTACACTCTACCACTCTCCTAGTGTCAGTATTTTGCAGCATTACGAAAAGCATGCTAGGCTCAGCATCTGATGAGGTACCGAGCAATGCGTGCCCATCATTACCTCTTAGAGAGTTGCCAATCCCGAAGCCTCGTATCTATCATAGAAAATACTCTTGATGATCCAATAATTCAAATTTTCAAGATGTATGGGTGTTATAACTTTCAATGATATAAAAAAGCAAGTCACAAAATAATGAAATCATTCTCATATTCGTTTAATGTGTTTTTGCACATGAGCAGTGCACTCGGGCAACAATCAACCAGCTTATTGTTCCATATGAGCAAGATTTCAGTCATGTGATATATTGTGATTAGGTATGATAATTTGTTTAGACGTTTATCAAATTATTGATACCTTAAGATTGATTCTGTAACTATTATCAGCTTCTCATACTGATTAATCCAACTATAGTATCTGAAATATCATAAGTGTATTCGATTCTTTCCTTTTACGTAATTATCAGATTGCTATTAATAGTAAAGTCACTGTTATATGAACCCATGAACTTCTTATATCCGATTTAATAGTTCTAAATACTATTTACTAGCTGCTAATATGGCCACTGTTGGCTCTACAGCATTCTTAAATATGAATTAGATATTTGTCACCTTTGTGAAGCTCTAGTACAATAAAGAGATTCTTTGAGATTTCAACAGCACCCCTGCTATTTATAGATGGTATTACTTGGTGCTTCTCTCTTCAGACATATCGCTGTTGAAACTGAAGAATCTTGTGGTTGGTGTCTGGCCTGTTTGTAGAAATGGGGTCAACCCTGTGTTCCCATGAGATGGATCATATGTGTTCTCCTGAGGTTGTTGAGCGCCTCTATTCGTGGGACCCAGTGACCAGTCTGGGAACATTGGCATTGAGGGATTATTAGGTGACGAAACCATCAAGTCTTGTATGTATTTAGATGGCATCGATCCCGTAGGTGGTCCCATTGCAGGTACATCATTGCCATTCCCAGTAATTGTATGCAATGGTTGTAAAGAGGGTTTTTTCATAGCAGATGCGTCGCCCAGCGAAGAAGATTGAGACTGCAGAAAATTAGGATTGTTGAGACTTTCTAATTGGTTCTCACTAGCAATGCTATTGCGCGTCGGCAGCATTGTGTTGATTGGAGTGGTACCTTGGAATTGTGTGGTAGTGGGAGAAAATGATAGTACTGCTGGTAAGCCTGGTGTTAATCCACTTGGGGTTTTCCATATCAACTTTGATTGGTTTGACCTATCAAATGCAGATAATGGGTTAGATGATATTGGAGATAAATTCTTGAGTAAGTTATCATTTGAGTTGATTCCATTCAATTGTATCTGGTATTGCCTCTGTCCATTTGTGGAAACTGATGAAGTGTCATCATGTATTGTTGCACTATTAACAAATTGATTGCTTGGTATATCTACAGTAAGGTTCGGTTTGGGCGGACCGCCTTCGCTAGGGGTATCATTTCTTTCATTGCTCTCAGCTGAAAGATCTTCTTGAATCGTACTATTTTCCTTGTTTTCCGACATCATTTCATTCGATATATTTTCACTACCATTGTTCTGATCAGAGCTACCTGATGAATTTGGATTCATTACAGGGGTTAGTGAATCCTCATCGGAGGGTTGGCCACCATTCATAGATGAGAACGACTGGGATAGTCCTATTGGTTTAGGCATTTGTCTTGCACCTTTGGTCATCATGAACAAATTCTGGAACTGTTTTTGCACATGTTGTTGTAAATTATTGGATAAACCTGTTGAGTTTCCAGGTTGGAATTCTTGTGGTTGTTGCTGTTGTTGTTGCTCCAGTGATTGTTGCTGTAGTTGCGGTGGCTGTGGCAGACCCTGCTGCTGCAGTGATTGCTGTTCCAGCTGTGTTGGATTCTGATTACTATCATGTAATGCAGTTGTGCTATTTTGATTAACACTGAACCTCCCTGAGCTATTCTGATTATCGAATCTCATACGTTTAGTGTTATTCGTGTCTGAAGAACTGTTATCACTACTATTATTGTCAAAGGAGTCCATTGTTTGCACAAATGGTCTTTTCGGGAAACCTCTATTGTTATTTGAGATAAATTGAGAATTGTCCCTAGTTTTAGAAATATCACTGATGCTAGAGTTATATCGATTGTCTGGCTCTTTATTGTGATAGGTATAGTTGTTTGTGTCTTCATCTTTTGTATTGCTCTCATCTTCGTCTTCATCGCCTGTGGTATCTTCTATTTGACTCATTGATATGTCTTTCGTGGTAGTGTTTGTTGGTCTAGCAGTGGATCGGCTGTGGTGAAGAATTGTTGTTTTGTTCTTCTTGAAGTCACCAAATGCTGAAGGGTCACAGCAGTCGTGGTGCAGTTCCGGCTTATTCTGATAGGCATCCAGTAGTTGATTTGTGTCTACAGATGAAAACTCATAAAAGGTATCGTTACTGCCAAGGATAATAACAGCAACATCGACTTCACATAGAACGGCCAACTCATGTGCTTTCTTGAACAAACCTTGTTTCCGTTTTATAAATGTAACGAGTCGGTTCCTATCATCTCTTATTGGCTCGATTTCGATTTTTCTTCTACCCATCTTATCTTCTTAAATGAAATGTGTTAGATTTTAAATAAAGTTTGGATAGATGTGTTTTTGTTTTCAACTTTGTAAGTTAAAAAAAATGTGAATGATTAAAGGCTAATTTGAAGAAAATCAAGGCTTGAGAAGTGGAATATTAATAGTAGTTCTCAGAAGGACTGACGAAGAAACTGAGGTATTTTTATATTTGACCAGCGATGTTGCAAAATCCAAAAATAAAATAAAGTTTTTGTATTGAACTTCTAGTACGCAAATATTATTCGATAAAAGGACAACAATGGGGCCGTTGTAGTATTCCAAAAGCCGTAAGTCTGTGTATTGGTAATGTGTCAATTAAATGAATATGCTCCCTGTATTGGGTATGTTAGATCTGAATACCTTGTTTAGTAATAGTAATGAATGGAAGTATCTGCAAATTATAAAGAAGCAACTGCTTTTCTTATTCCTGATGGTTGTGGTGTTGCAACAAGCTAAAATTAATACGCTCGCCTGAATTCCTTCTTATGGGTACAGGATTAAATGGCAAGTGGGCAGTAATCTCGATAGAACTGGTTAAGTAACCTTTCTGATTTCTGTCTTGGTAGTAGTAATGGACCTAAGTTTATAGTCAAAGGTTAAAAAAAGCGAAATCTGTGCCTTGTATCTTGAGATGCAGATTTGTAACTTCAACAAGTGAAATTTGAAAGTGTTATTTTATCAAGCGTGCTGAAAAGTGCGGATCAGTAAATTATGCCAAGTAAACTTCGGTTATTATGAATATTATCTTTCACTAATGTAATCGTCCCGTGTATTCAGTAAGATACAAGTTTCTTTCCGCTATTTTTGTGAATAACTTGTGCTATAGGTTTGATGGATATTATCTCTATTTAAAAAAAGAATTTAAAAAAAAACAATAGGAACGGCACTATAACAACAATAGTTATAAATAAACTTCCCGGAATAACTTATGCGAACGGAAAGGGACTTATTTTGATTATCGACCTCATCTGCCGTGATGAGATTTATGCAAAAGACAGAGAGAGTTAGGTCCCCACACGCTATTTAAAGAATTTCAGTCCCATCGTGGTGCAACTTTCCTTCTTCAGTCAGCTTTACAACACATAATAAGCATGCCATATCGGTAGTAATGCGAGAAAGAGCAAAGCCCATCGACTGGGGAGTGGTTCAGTAAATTAATAATACAAGTAAAATTACAAGTACAGACATGAAGTACCTAAAATACAGCAAGAAACCAGAGAATGTGCTGCAGTGAAAATACAAAAAAGAAGGCAAACTTGATGAATTTGTAGAAGAAAAAGTGTTTGCCCTGAGCGTAAGTAGAAGGGGTCGATGGCTAGGGAAACAATAAGCAATTATGTGTTCACATGTTACTTTTTATTGATGTTCCATTTTCAGAAAAGCAACGAATGTTTCTGTGCATGGAAAGGATCGACAAATGGACTTGCAGTTTTGAGCCAAAATTTTGGCAACCAAGGGAAGTCGGCTGATAATCTGTGAGTACGACGCTGGAAGTACAATGGGTCTCGACCCCCTCCCCCTCCTTTTGATTTTGGCAGAAAAGTTATTTTTAGATTTGACTAAGTATCACATGCTATGGTTGTGATGATAATCACATGCAATATTATCACTTTCCCAATGATTGGTCTTGTTTTGCACTTCCAGATATAATTTATGTTTTGATGGCAGATGGGCAACTTGTTGGGAAGACAGAGCTGGGTTCAAGACTCAAGTTCTCTTCAATCGTTAAATGGATTCCGAACCAAATTCTTTGAAACGATGCTCTGGAGCTGACATCCTTCTTCGTTCCTTGACATAAACGTAGGCTCTCTCTCTCCCCTTTGTCGAGAATGTGCTCTCTAGTAATATCTAATCCCTTTCTTTTGAGTTCTCTGAATAATCAAGATCAAATTGGTAAATTATAATGGTTGTTCTTGCCTGTTTTTTTTATAATTAGACATTGGTAGATACCTTTTTTTAATTATGGTTTGAAATAATTTACCTTTATCTTTAAAAGAAATATGAGAAGGGACAGAAAGAACTAGAAGATATCCTAATATAGCAAAAATTTAAAAGTATAGATAAAGTTTTTTTTCAATCTTATCAATACTAGAGGACTTCTTATCTGGATTATTTTTCAAGTAAAGAGATCAGATAAATAAAACATGCAATTCAGCTGGCCATACCCTGATCCCGAGACCATCGATGGTTACTGGGGCAAGCCAACCGCTTTAATAGATTGGTGTGAAGAGAATTACGTTGTGACTCCATATATTGCAGAATGGTGTAACACTATAACGAACGCTGCTTTTTTGGTGGTTGCTTTTTATTGTACTTATTCTGCTTACACGAACAAATTGGAGAAAAGATTTATATTCATTGGTCTTGGTTTCTCCTTGGTTGGTATCGGCTCTTGGCTTTTCCACATGACTTTGCAATATCGCTTCCAATTGTTGGACGAACTGCCAATGCTTTATGCTACTGTTATACCATCTTGGAGTATCTTTGTTGAGAACCAGGAGAACTTGATTAAAAATGTCGATGAACGTAAGGCTAAATCCCTCAGAATTCAATTTATTTATTCCGCTTTACTGTTCGGATTTGTGTCTATTTTAACTTGGCTATACATTGTGGTCAGAGTTGTTGAAATCTTCCAAATCTTATACGGTGTCCTGACAGTTATGGTCGTCATAGCTTCTGGTATCTTAACATACAGAGATGTTCATGATCCCGTGGCAAAGAGAAATTTATTTACCACTATGTGCTTAGGTATTGTACCATTTGTCCTTGGCTTTATCTGCTGGCAATTAGATATTCACCTGTGCTCATTGTGGATCCACATCAGAAGGACGTATTTGGAACTACCTTTAGGCATTCTCCTAGAACTTCACGGCTGGTGGCATTTATTGACCGGTACTGGTGTATACATCTACGTGGTGTACTTACAGTACTTGAGAGTTATGACGCAAGGTAGGGGTGACGACTACATTTTCATTTACAGATGGAGTTTCTTCCCAGAACTGGTTAAAAAGGGACTAACTGTAAGAACTCCATATTCTCTTGAGTTCTGGGGACCAAGAGCCGACGTGAAAGCGACAAAAAAAGAATGAATCAAAATAGTACACGGTGCACAGTTGGCATGTATTTGGCATGTCAATAGTTTTGTTTTCATGGCTTTTTTTGAGAGGCGATTACTTATATCTGACGGTTTCCATAAGTTGGGGACCTTTAACGATTGACATTTTTTCACATTTTGAAAGAAGTCTATTGTGAATTTTTATAACCTATCACTAATAAAGCAAAAGCAGATGCATGTTCATGAATTTTAAGAATAGGAATCCTTGTGTATAGCTTTTTTTGATCTTTATAACGACATATCATGACCTATTTAACATGTAAATCGAAAGTAATTACTTCATGTCTAAACGAATATTTTCAAACATGTTATCTTAACTTCTCAAAACGTGCCAAAGCTAAAGTCAAAAATACATAAATTAGTTGACTGTCTTGTCGAGATAGGCTACGAATGATTTAATGGCTATGTATGTCACATATAGTCATGATCATCTATACCATCATAGTTGTAATCCATCCAATTCACGTTCAACCTCGCGTATAAAATTACCAAGTCCTGCGATCGTTTTGGACACTCCAGAACTGAGGAATCCAAAGAAAGCCAACAACGAGTAGTTCCAACTAATGAACAGGAATGAATATCACAAGTTGAATAACTTGAGTATATCAAACACAGGAATATAATCAAAAATTTGATAAATTGGCACCTAATAGTTATATATCCTCTAAAGGTTCTAGATAATTGTTACTACATTGGGATTGCATTGTACCCCAACGCGAAATTTACCATTTCTGAGGATTACAATTGATCCGCTTTGCAAAGACGAAAAGACTAACTATCTGAAGGAGGCATATTGTATTTAGACTTTGGAGTTCTGTGAGTTAGTTATTTAAATATTTGAGATTTAAGTCTTTTGCTGTTCACTATAATAGCTGGATTCATATTAAAGTTGAAAATTATTCATTATGACACCTGAAGCCAAAAGGAAGAAGAATCAAAAAAAGAAACTTAGACAGAAACAGAAGAAGGCTGCTGAGAAGGCTACTGATTTACCCGCTACTGATCAATCAGTAAATATTTCTGGTGCTGAAGATGCATTAACAAGTAATAGTAACGTAAGCACACCAGATTATACTTCAAATTTCGAGATTTCAGTTACTTCTACACAAGAAGTCAACGTGGACTCTCAACTATCACAAAATCAAAATTCAGATAATTTCATAAATGAACAGAAGGAAAACGACCCTCAATCCGAAACTGTTTTCGATAGTCATGAAGACATTGAATCTGAAATGAAGGATAATTATCATAATGACATTAAGAACACTACTGAGGCTATCACCTTTGACACTGCACAAAATATTATTGGGGGTAGTATTGACAGTTCTAATACTGTCAAAAGTGAGGACAAAATTAATGAATCTTCATCAAAAATATCAGATCCTGATTGTCAAGAGGATATCTTAAAGCTTGAATTGGAAGGTCAGCCACTAGAGTCCTCATGTAATGATGATAAAGAATCTGTAGTTGAAGGGAATAATGAAAATGATAATAATGATGACCTTGTAAATGATCATCCGACAGCGGAAGACGGGTCTGATTTTTTCGATAATCTTGCTTCCAATAATACAGAAGTAGAGCTATCAAGTACTCAGAATAGTAATCTTTTAACTGAAAATAGACTGGAGTCAGAAGAATTTGGAAAGCCGGAAAAGTTAGATTACCCAAAAGAACTAAGTTACTCGGAAGAGGTAGACCTTGTGGAAGAGGTGGACCATGTGGAAGAGGTGGACCATGTGGAAGAGGTAGACCATTCAGAAGAGGAAGACCTTGTGGAAGAGGTGGACCATGTGGAAGAGGTGGACCATTCAGAAGAGGTGGACCATTCAGAAGAGGTGGACCATGTGGAAGAGGTGGACCATTCAGAAGAGTTGCTAACTAGTTCAGTTAGTACTCAAACAGGAATGGCTGAAAATACTATTCGACATGTTGACGAGAGCAATCTAGGCCAGCAGAAGATGGAAGAGAGGAACATTAACAGTGACACCCATAAGGATGCCACTGCTAGAGTGTCTGATTTCCATGCAAATGACGAATTCGAAACAGGACCGGCAGCACAAATTAATTCTCTTATTGAAATGAACGATGACGAACAGTCAGTCAATGATTTACAGGATGAATCATCGCTATTACAAGAAGAAACTACATTTTCTCAGATACCAAAAAACGAAGTCAACACTGAGAACCAAGAAAATATTGGATCAGAATCAGTTTCTAAAATTAATGTTGCAAATGAAAATTCAATGGAATCCGCGATAGAAGACTTATTTCCTTCTATGCATAACACTAATGAGCAGAATCCTTGGGAATTACCTCAACAAGGGGAAAATGTTGTTGAGAATGAAGTAAGTCATGAAGAAAATCAAAGAATTACCGAAACCACGAAAGACGATAGCGATAATATTGATAGAATTTTATGTGATAGAGAGGATAAAAAGGAAGACAGCTTCGATGATCTATTTGGAAATAATGAAGTTGGTGACGACGTTCCTTGGTTACAAGAGTCTATGAAAAGTGAGGAGGGAGAAAAACATCATCAATCTTCAACGGCAAAAGAGGAAAGTCCGGCAAATGTTAGGACTAGTGACAATACTGCTTCTCAAGATAATGATACACTGCCAAGTGAGTCCGTTAAGTCAAACCAACAACAAAATGTAGAATCTTCAAGTGATAGACAACAAACTTCTGCCGATACTGTTAAAAAATTCTCATTCTTAGAAGAGGATGATGACTTATTAGATGATGATGATAGCTTCCTAGAATCAGAAGAGGAGATAGAGGAGCTGGAATCAAATGAAACTGTCCAAATAAACGAACTAACGCAAGAAATGTCTACTTCAGCGGAATCAAAGAAATTGAACCATAATCCCTACCGACCCTCCAGCCATTCCAGTATCAACACACAAATGGATCCAAAGTACAATAATTACCAGACAGTACCCAATTCATCGACAGCACCCACCGGAATTGTTAGGCCTCAACAAATTACAACCTTCCTTCCAACTAACAATGCCCAAACTAATACGCCAGGTACTATTCTCAGTCCAATTCAAACCACTAATGAAAAGGTAAAGAAACTGACAGAAGAGAAGAAGAAGTCTGATGCATATGACTTTCCAATTAACTTGGTTTCCTCTACTGTTAAGAAAGGTCATGCGAAGCCAGTTGGAGTATTTACAAATCAGTTCAGTCGTAATGGTAGCACGCCAACGACACCAAAGATTAATCCACATAGCAGAAACTCATCGGTGAACCCTGCCCAAATAATCCCAAAGAATCCTTATGCCAGCATACAACAACCTAATCCCGTAATAGCGCCAACGACAAATATGATCAATAACCCGATTAATATGATGCCGACAGCTCGAATGAGAGGAAATAGTGCCGTTTCTACTACTAGTGGTAAATCAGTAGGTACATCAGTAGCTACTAAACAAAATCCATATTCACCACAGATTACAAAGTCTCCAAGAGCATCAATATCTCAACCAGCCGGAATACCAAATAACAGTAAATATGGCCCTATTTCACCAAGTACTTCTCAATTCAATTCTCTGGGACAAGTTCTGGATTCTGGACTTGTGCACTCATCAACAACACCAATGGGTTCAACATTATCACCAATCAGTACTAAACTTAATGCTAATAATCAACCTAGCCCACAATCGAAACAATATCCCGGTAATAGTAGTTATTTACCCTCCCAAAATGACTCAAGAAGTAAATATGCGCCAGCATTTTCAACAGGACAATATGCTGGCTATTCATCACATAGCAAGCCTGCTGTGAACCAACCAGCGTTACCCTTCCCAAGAAAACAATCCGAAAGTGCTGGTGATGCAAATCCACCTATCAATACCGTCTTACCTCCTGGGATAAGAAAAACTAATGTTTTGTTAGAGTCGCAACAAAACTTGAGACAAAATGCTAACTATCCTACTTATGCCGAGCATTCTCATGAGCAAACGAACTCATACAATGTACATGGAGCTTCAAATAAGAAAATTGTCAATAACAATGCACTGTTAGTTAAACAATTTCCAATCTTCAACTGGGGAAGCAATAACAAGGTAATTTATGGTATTCCATTGGGACAAAACGACAGTGTGATGATGCCAACTAACTCACCACTTCAAAATCTAAGAATGATTGGAGCCGAAATCTTAATAAAGCCGACTCAACTGATCAAGTCATTTCCTGGTCCACTTTGTGGTAGTAAAGTAAAAAAATCTGACGTCGAACAATGGTTACTTACTGCATCTAAAGATGCAGCTGTTGACGAAGAGGCAGCCTTACTATTATCGCTTCTGAAACTAAAACTATCAACAACCTCGACATTCAAGGATATGGCCACATTACTATATGATACTGCTACTCTCCATGAGTACCTTGCACAACCACTAACATCGTTGAATCAAGCTCCAAATGCTTTTTCTTTGGACCCAGAATCTCAATTCCGAGTCCTATCATTTCTACAAGTCGGTGCTCATGATGATGCATTAAGATTTTCTTTGGAGAAGAAGGACTATTCAATATCTTTATTAATAGGTAGTCTATTAGGAAAGGATAAGTGGTGTGAAGTTGTCCAAAGATATTTATCCGAACAATTTACCGCCATAGCCAATAATTCCAATCTTTGGGCACATTTACTGCCATTAATCTTTCAAGTCTTTGTCGGAAGCTCCAAAACAGCAGTCAGCAGATTTTACAAGAACCAGGAGGAAGCTAATTGGGCTGCTGAGAATTGGAGAGGTATCGTAGCTGCAGTTTTAATAAACATTACAGATCATAGCCAACCAAAGCAGACAGCCTCAATTCAAACACCGCCTGCGGTTGTAACCGAGTTTTTGATCGAATTCGGTATATTCTTAAAAAAGCTAGGTATGAATTTACCGGCATCTATTCTGTTTGTAATAGCAAATGTACCATTGAGCAATGTGCCAATTTTACCAGATTCTGATGTCCATTTTAGGTCGATTGGATCAACCAATAATGTACTTGGTGCCATTCTTTCAGAAACATATGAATACACAATCAGTCAAGATCTCAAGTTCAAAGGTTACCCAGCTACTTTACCATTGAAGCTATTCCATGCTTACTGCCTACAGGAAGAAGGGTTAACTAGCTTAGCTTATAAATATGTTGACTATTTATCATCAGCAACAAAATCTATGACCAAAAAGGATGCAGAATCACTAAATTTATCTCACCACTTATCCATTTTAACTAATAGATTAGCAGGATCAAGTAGTAGCTGGCTTGGCAAACCCAAGTTAAGTAGTGTTTGGGGCCAAATTGACAAGTCTTTTAACAAGTATATTGGTGGTGATGACGATCTTCCGAAACCCGCTACTGAGAAAAAAGTTTTTGATAGTTATACGCCATCATCATCTACCAACTCTTCTATGATTGATTTGTCTCATTCTGTATCAAATTTTATGCCAGCTCAAATAAATCAGCTCTCTCGCAATAATCTAAACTCTGAAAATAAGATGTCCACTGTTCCTGATCTAACGGCTTTTGGCGAAAAAAATGCCTTTGAACCTCCCACTAACACTTGGACCGGCATGAGTCTGCAGGGCTCGCCACAAAGAGCAGTATCTAATATGAAGCCCCCACTATCTAATAGACCGAACCTTAGAAGAATAAAGACCGAATTATCTTCCGGTGAAGATGAATTATTGTCAATGACTGTGAAACAAGGCAAGAAGTCATACGCACCTGACAATTTGAACCGCGCATCTAACTCCTCCAATGAAACTTTGAAATCAGGTCAATCAGCTAACAATTCTGTACCATATCACCAGTCGACACCTAATCTTATCGGAATGCAATCGGTTGAACAAAAGAAGTCTTATTATCCTTCAAACCAACGTGCAATGCGGAAATCAGCAATGCCTACTCAACCTGAAAACCTAGAAATTTCCAGGAATGCGAGGTCTTATGAACCTCACACAAAAACAAAAAAGGTATACAAACCAAATCAAACATTGGAAGAAGAACCACCAATTCAGTCCTATAACGATGATGTCGTTTCCCAAAATCAATTTGAAGAAGCACCTAACTTACAAAACGATCAAGAAAAGATTCTACAACCAACAGCTTCACCTGAAGGTTTATCACAGACAAGAATTTCTAATTATTCCCCTGAGAGACCCCCCTTACCTGTGTACTCAGAAGACAGTAAGAACATGGATCCAAAAAACATATCTGATTTAGTTAAGGAACAACAGATTACAGATAAATCATTAGAACATGAGCTCGAACAATTACCAACTGAAAACGATGCCGATTATAAGATATCGAACGCTAATGAGGACAATGCAATTAATGAGGAAGAACGGGAGATTGGTAATGGTGAAGTGGAACTAAATGTAGACCAAAGCCAATCTCATCTAAGTGCTAGTATTCCGCAAACACAAAATGATCGTGAATCAACTACCGTATCAATTTCTCCTGGCTTAGGTCTGGAAATGGATGTAGATAAAGAGGACTCCAATGCACCAGCACCCAAGTTGTTTTCTGAAAAACCTAACCCTAGCCCATATGCCCCACCAACAGTTGGTAAGAAAGGGACAAAGAAAACATCATATATGCCGAAAGGAAAAACTGAGAGTTTCATCGCTGAGCCTGAGATTAGCTCTTATGAAAGTTCACCATTAGACATGTATGCATATTCAGGTTACAGGCCACAGGAGAAAGAAAAATCCACAAGTTCGATTGTTGAGGAATCTTCGCAAATTTCTAACGAAGATGCACCCGATAAGTCCTCTATTGCAGCACGGCAAGCTGTAGAGCTAAAGCAGGATGAGGTATCCAAAAAACCAATTACAACGAAGCTGTCTACTCCAAAGTCCTTGCCAATACCACCTTCTCCTTTTGCCAACCCATTGGCTAATAACAATACAACAGGTGTTCTTCCTACCGAGAATTTCGAACCTGTAATTAAAGTTTCACGTAACACTACTGCTCGGGCATTCACACCCGTCCCACCTGCATCAGATCAATATGATGATGTGGTAGAAGAGGACTCTGATGACTCTGATGACTCCGAGGATGATTCCCCTATGCAAAGCAACAACTCAAATAATGGAAACTCAGAAAGAAATGAAAATAAACAAAACGATAATTATTCAGATGATGAGATGCCAACTAAGAAGAAAAGCCACGATAACAATGATGCAGGATCAGGCTGGTTTGGTTGGTTAAAAAAGGATACGAATGAAAAGAAAGCTGTGAAAGCCAAACTAGGAAACCAAAATTCATTTTATTATGATGAGCAGTTGAAGAGATGGGTTAACAAGAATGCCAGCGAGGAGGATAAGCAACAGCTTGCTACACCAGCTCCACCTCCTCCCATTGTCAAAAGAAAAGACACAGAACCTAAGACCAAACCCAGATCAATCTCCGGGGTAACTCCTCATTTAGATACTGGTATTGGCTCATCCATACCACCTATTAGTGGCAACGCACCTCCAAAACCAAAGAGTGGCCCATCATTGGCAGCAAAAACCAATGGATTAGATGATTTACTAAATTTAACAGCGGCTGCACCAGCAACTTCTACTAGACGCAAAAAAAAAGGAGGCCGCGGCTACGTTAATGTCATGGAAAATTTATAAGTGCCAAAATGATTCAGTCTTGTAATTTAATATAGCAGTCATTTTTTACCTGCTCAGCAACTATAAAAACTTCATTTTATCACATTTGTTAGAAACTAAGTAAATGATATTTGTCTTCTATGTAATATATACAATTGGATTCAACCATACATGAATACAGCAGATATGTATCAATATTACAACTGAAAGAATAGTCCCTTCTAATATGCTATCTAATATCTAAATTCAGTTTCAGATATCCGGATAAATGAAACGAGACCATTGTCAACAACTGCCAATAAAAAACTCCTATACCCTTGTTTTATTGCTGAAAGTTTGCTTCTTCCTTTAGGTTTCTTTTTTTTGTTATTAAAAGGTGTACTTGATACTTGACCAGATTTTTTTCCTTTGCTATTCTTTTTATCTAGATTACGGCCAATACTGGTGAGATACTCTAACCTAGGTACCCCATTAGTAAAAGTGTTTTTATCCCAGAAGTCATCATCTATTTCTTGCAGAAAATCAAATTTATAGTCCAATTTACTAAATATATTCTTCAAACTTAGGTATGAAGGGAACTGTTGATTTTTGTTGTTTTTATTATAAACTACTATTTGGTAATCCGGCAATGCTGGACTTTTCTTCTTGAAATTGACCTGAGGTTTCCACAATTTAAAGACAATTTTTAGATTACTGGGTGGATTGCCATTAAGAATTCCGTTGTATTCTCTAAGTTCAGTATCAGATTTCGGTACAGTTTGTGTAGGAATTAAAGATCCGATACTGTTGTATAATTGATCGTTAGTCATAAATCTCCTTAGAATATAGTTCCATTTAGAATATAAGAACGTACCAGAGAATAAAGCTTTATTTAGCACAAATACCGATGAAATACTGCTTCGAATATTTGAGCCGATAGCAGTCATCATAGAGGTATGCTCACTTACTGGGGGAAAAAAGGATGTAGCATGATATCGGTTATCTTTTTCTAGTAGAACGATGAAGCCTAACCTTTTTAATTGTGAATAAACTAAGAAATTATCGTAATCTTCTTGTGATTTAAATAAAAGATATAGGTCTTCAATTGATAAAGGAATGTCCAGATTGCCATCATCATCATTACTATCGTCTGAACCCCAATATGGTGTTACAGTCCCTCTTTCAGATAGATAGACTAACTCATGAAAGTCTAACCAAAATACACCATTAGAATCAGCCCATCCCATGGTTTGTAAAAAACTACCCTTAGGATGTGGAACGTATGCTTTGTGTTTATCAATATTATAATATGCTTTGACTTGTGACTTGATAACAGATCCTCTGATCGAATTTCTCAACGTATCAAACATAATATCTTTGGCTTTTGACAGTTGTACCTCTTGAATATTGGAACCGTCAGGCTCATATTCTTTATCACCTCTTCGTGGAAGTGAGATTGGATTATTGCTCAAAACCATTCGCGATATTTCAGTCCAATCTTGCACCATGTCCTCCTCTTCATCTTCAGCTTCTATTATATCTTCACGGTCTGCAAAACCATCAGTAATATCTAATTTCTCCATTATATCATTCCTGGGTCTTCAACTTATATAGTACTATTTACAACTAAATGGATGAACTGATGCTAATGTGCCATATACTGAAATTGTAACAAGGCATATATACTGATCAAAGAATATTATTTTGCACTTAGGGCATCGCCTGAAATTATCTAAAGGCATCGGAATTACGTTTTTCAACTTGTGAAAAAACTTGCGAATAGAAAAACATTGCGAAACATGAAATTACCAGTCAATCCTCAAACAAAATGACTAAACCTTAATAAATAATAGTGCTTAAAATATGAAATGCAAAATGTATTATAACACATATCTCTATATACTTTATGTGATATTAATATGATAAAATAGTTATCTATTAATTCATGCAGAAAATTTAGTTCACCTGCATTGATGATTATCATGACAGGAATTGACGGTCATCTGTCATCCGCCATACTTCTTATTTTAATGTCTTAATGAAATTATCCAAATTGTATTCATCTTCATACTGAGATGGATCCCAAAGTTCCTTAAGATCACCCAAGGCTTCCTTAGCTTTCCCACTTAAACCTGTTTCATTAGCAACATCATCTGGCAATTTATCACCGGATTCTGCTACTTCACCAGCATTATTCGATGGTACGTTATCTGTGTCAAATAAATCTAATAATTGATGTGTATCCATTGATGCCAGACCGCTATTTTGCTGATTAACAACGGTAGATGCAATATTCATCTTAAACTTCTGAAGACCCATTATCTTCTCTTCTAATGTACCTTTCGTCACAATACGATACACATTCACAACTTTCTTTTGACCAAGTCTATGAGCTCTATCCATAGCTTGTAAGTCATTCATTGGATTCCAATCATGCTCAACAAATATAACAGTATCGGCACCAGTTAGGTTCAAACCCAACCCACCTACTTTAGTCGTCAATAATAGGCAGTCAATGGAAGGGTCTTCATTGAATTTCCTAACAACCTTTTGCCTGTCCCTAGGATCGACACTACCATCTAACCTCATATAAGACACAGAGGGCATATATCTCTTAAAAAGATCATTTTCAATCATATCTAACATGTCCTTCAGTTGACAGAAAATCAAAGCTCTATGCTGAGATATAACACTTCCCGTCAATAGTTGCTCGCCAGTTACCTTTTTGTCCATATCAGCTTCACCAATACCACATTCGAATAACAACGTTCTGAGAGCAGTTAGTTTCGGCGCATTTCTTATATCATGCAAATCGCACCCCGTTTGTTTCAGATAGTTTTGTATTTGCTTTAATTGAGGATGATCATTAGATAAGACAAGTGCAGGATGATTACACAGCTTTCTCATATACTGTAAGGCCTGAAATATGTGTTGTTTGCTATCTACATCTGCAGTATTTTGGATGTCCTTTTCTACAACATTTTTCTGTTTCTTAGCAAAATCTTCGTAAAGCTGCTTTTGTAGATCACTCAATTCACAGTAGTAATCTTGTATAATCTTTGGTGGTAAATCAGACAAAACATCCTCCTTAAGACGTCTCAACATAAATGGCAAGACTTGTTTGTGCAACGCTTCCAAAGCCAAAGCTCCTGCTTCTTGCTCTTTTGATGACGTCTTACTATTTCTTGATGCTGCGATAGGCTTCGCAAAACGCTCTTGGAAAGATTTTTCGGTACCTAAAAATCCTGGCATCAAGAAATCGAATAACGACCAAAGCTCTACAACATTATTCTGGATAGGGGTACCTGTTAGTATTAGTCTATGGTTGGCCTTTATTAGTTTCACAGCTTTGGCCAGCTTGGATTGAGCATTTTTGATTAAATGGCCTTCATCCAAAACACAATAATTGTAATCATAAGAAGAAATAGTGTCCAGGTCATTTCTAGCCACATCATAGGAAGTTATAATAATATCTGCAGAACTTAGTTGCTTCCTTAAAGGTTGCCTAACCGACGGTCCACCGGCATACACCACAATTTTCAAAAATGGTGAATACTGTTCAAATTCATTCTCCCAATGACCCGTTAACGATGGTGGGCAGACAATAAGCGAAGGCAGAGGTCGACACTCGATGTTTCCACTTAACTTATATTCTTCTTGTCTTAGATACTGATCTGAGGCAATAATGCAAATAGTCTGAAGAGTTTTACCCAAACCCATATCATCGCAAAGGATACCATGTAAATGATACTTATTGAGAAATGCTAACCAATTAATACCGTCTTGTTGATATTTTCTTAAGGTTGCCTTTATCGCAACTGGCAACTTGAAAGGTTTTGCCTTGGATGGGTCCATCATTTGTTTTATAAAATCTCTTTCTCTTTCACGCCCCTTCATTAACTCTTCCGGCATCCCTTCAGGGTCTTTAATACCTTCTTCTAATGGAACAATCTTAATAATGGATGCAAATGTAGTTGTTGCCAGATTTCTTATATCTTCATTAGGGTCACTCATTCTACCCAGTAGCGGCACGATCAAGAAGATAACATATGGTAGAATATCTGCTTCCATAGACACAGATAAATGAAATATTAATTCTGTAGCACCTTGCCTATTGAACAATGAACCGGCATCATTTATCATAGGTAGTACATTTTTTATTAGAAATGGCATGACCTTTATTGGTTTATACTTTGCTAAGTCGGCAAAAGTACGGGCTACTGAATACCTTATGACAGAGTATGGGCACTTTAAAAAGTCCAACATTCTCGGAAATTTAGCAATAACAACAGACTCCTGCAAAGACTGATCCATATAAGGAAATAATACTCTAACTATACCGAAATAATCAGTGACTGCTTGACCTTTGATAACATCAATTGAAGAAACATCACTTATATTTTCTAATGGCTCCAAAAACACTTTCTTTAACTGTGGGATATCATCTAATGCAGAAGAACCACAGATTTCCAGCAATGTACCCATTGCGTATATACCACCTTTACGTTTCAGTCTTGCCTCCTCTGCTACCTTCATTAATTCAACATTCTCATTAATAACAAATGCATCTGGCTCTTTGATAAAAGTGTACAGCCTATCTTGGTAGCTTAGATTTTGTTGGAAGTCAGGAACTTCTGAAGTATCCACACACAAGAAACCACATAGATTCTTCACAATCTTATTTGCCACTGGTGCCTTATTACATTTAAGTAGTTCATGAATTAAATAAATAACAGATTCACAAGACATCTTCTGAAGGGCCTCGTTAGGTTCCTCTTTGACTGAGTCCATTAAGGATCTGATTATAGGGTTTAATTTTGGAGGTAGTTCAGAGAACATAAGCACAGATGATGCATAGTTTGACAATATTGAGCATATTCTTTTTTGTTTTGATTCCTTTGCAGATTCAATGGATTGCTTGACCCTATGCTTTGCATCTTCCAATGGCTTCTTGGCTAACAACTTGTACGAATTACCAAGGTTTTTATACATTTTGTCATAGTAGTCATGATATACCTTTTCAGCAGTTTCGAGACCAAAAGCCTCAGGTCCTGCTTCGGATTCACCCTGGACCACTATAGCAACACTAGGTAACTTATGTTGTGGGAGCATACCCACATCCACAAATGTTGCAAATAGATTTTGACAACTAGTACGTAGAGCCTTCAAACTTGGAATTAGTTCCCTGAATACAGGTAGCTTTGATGGATTATTCAACTGCTCATTCATAGTGGCGCCAAAAATCTCTGATACAAATTTTGGAACCTCTGGTACGTCATCATGACGATCAACCCAAAACTTACAGAACCGGTTAACGATAATAGCAGTTAGCATTCTTGGTGTTGCATAAGGTAAGTCTAAACAACGCACAAGCACGTTGGCGAAGAATGATTGCACTGTTGCTTCCTGGAACATTGCGAGAGTAAAACCGAAAGCTTTTGCTGCAAGAACTCTAGTATTCATTATCTTCTGTTCACCTAATAATGTCACGTCACCATTAATCATAGGAATATCAATGTTGATGTTTTCATTTGGTCTTGGGTTAGGAATATCCGAAGCATTGTTGGCTTCCGATATACTTCTTTTTTTCTCAGGGTGAAGTTGATAACGTGGTGAAGGCTTTAAAATGTAATGAGATTCCATACTATAATTCTTACCCTTTTCACCAATTGGTGTATTCAACAGATGAAGTAATGGTTGCAGATGTTTGCAAAATGCATGGTCTAATGTCTTTTCAGTGTGTTTTAATTGATAATGAGTGAGCAAAGAAGTATAGACTTCATAAGACAGGTTTAAGATATCTGGATTCTGTTCAAATAGAATATTCTGGAAAACTAATCTAAATACCTTTCCATTCAACCAATGTTTTGTCGATTCGTCTTTGATACTCAAAAATGACTGTAACAGATTGAGAACAGATTTTCTCACAGAAGAAATCGAATGCCTCAAAAAGGGATATAATTTGGGCACTAGAGACTTGAATGACCATTCTAACGGCTGTTCAGTGGCTTTATGTTTCAAAACATCTAGAACCTCTTTATATTGACATAAGTTTGCTAGTAAATCCATAACAGAACCCACACTGGAGGCCAAATCGTCATCTAAATGAATTAAAGAATTCCAGATTGTTGTCAGCACAATATCGAGAGTATCTGTATCTAACTTGACAAATTCAGCTGTAATAGGTGTCAGTATCGAAGCTGCAACTGATTTGACGTCATCATCATTTTGATTCAGACCATAGAGCACGGTTTGAACAACTTTGTCTAGAAGATTTTGCTCTATCAGAAATTCTTGTTTAATGCTAACAAAATATCTTATACCTAACAGTCCACCATGAGTAGCTTCCCATATTTTATTCGGAAGTCCTGTAACTTCGGGGTTCTGAAAAACAAGGTCTTCCAACTTCATATATACTTTCAGCGCTAGATCATCAGGTAAGTTGATCAATAGGGCAGCCAATATCTGGGCAGCAGATTCTCTAACCGGTGCAACTACTGTATCATATATGTAATCACCAAATCTATCAAGAGCAAAGATGGTCAACAGTCTGGTAGCTAGATCCTCGAGGCCCTGATAGTTTCTATCATTATTTTCCTTCCGAGTCTTCCCTTTTATCCTATTAATACCATAAGCATGCTTTTTCATAAGTTCTCTTAAGCCTAAAGTGGCACCATGTCTTACTTCCCAGTTGTCATGCATCAAATTTTGTAACAACAATTCAAATACTCCTTGAAATTGCCACACAAGTCCTGCGACCTTTTCATGCTTCTCTAGAATTTTAGGTACAACCGCTTCCACCATTATGGCGTTGGGATCTGCTTGGTCAGTAATAGCTAGTTTTGGGTTTTCCATTTTAACCGCATCCGATTTTACTGCAGAAGGATCATCCATCAATTTCTTCGATAATGAGCTTTCTGACAAATTGACCTCCATAGTGGTAGTAGTCTTGGATTTTTGCATCTTCTTTTTCCTCTTTGCCATTGCAAGCATTCTTGCTGATTTTTTACTACTATTGCCTCCTTCGGTATTTGAAGATTTACTACAATGATTTTCAGCATCATTTTCCTTCTTCATAGATGCATCTTCGATATCCGAACTTAGTGTAGACGGTGAATTAGATGCTACTTTTTTATCATCATAATCATTTATACTCGATGCAAGGAAAACTTTTCCAGATTTGAATAATTCATTTAAATGCCAGTTTGATAATGTTAAACAGTTATCAGCATTCTTATTATCATCCAATAAACTACTATCTTCTTTTATCAGTTCTTCTAATTTTAGTTGTATGTCTTGCTCTAATTTCACTTTGGCATTCACAGTTTCAATATTATTGTCATTATTAGTGTGGTTCGGTACTGATACTCCGTTATCTTGGTCTGGTTCCTCTTTAATAACTGTGTTTTCCATTTCCGCATGATCATTATTCTGATTTTCCTTCTTTATCTCAGAGTTCATATGTGATTCTTCTTCTTCCTTCACCTCCCCTTCATTAGGATCCCACACGGAGGCATTGCTCAAGATACCGCCCATAGCTCTAGCTGCTGTAACTCTGGTTTCCCATTTCTTAGAACTTAGAAAAGGGTATACCCGGCTTAAGAGAGACAGGATATCTTCAGGATGTTGCTTTGCTAGTTCTCCTAGTTGATCTGCAGCCACATTTCTGATTGTTTGTGTAGATCCTGTCTCCAGCAATATGACTTGCCTATCCAGTCTAGATACTTTTGATGTCATCCTCTTGTATTATTATAGTATTACCGATGGATAGATGAAAAGAAGACAATGATATGCAAAAACCCAATTACTAATGCATAAAAAGAGAGACTTAGACTTAGTAATCCTTTTGTTTTTTTCCCCAATTACAATTATTAGACAGAAAATAAAAACACGAAAAAAATCAATGCAAATATTCAGTAGTGTTACTGCAAAAAATAGTAGTGATTGCTAATTCCTTTTCTTTCTTCTGAAAGTAGTTATAGCTCTCTTTTATATCGTTTCCTTTAGCCGCCCAACAGTTATTTCAAAATACCAACTCCTCTTAGCTTTATAGACTAGAAAAAAAAGTGAGTGTCTTTTTATTTTATTAGCCGCCAAATTTCTGCGTGAATTCTGTGTATCTGAACCAAAGTTAGATCTCTTAGACTGCCCGTGAGGTACGAAAAAACCAAACAAACTAACGAATAATTAAGAGTCCCCAATTTCACCTTTCCTGAAGAAAAAAAGAAAAGGGCAAAGACAACAAAAAATTCTGAAGACTATATTTGGATGGGGTGTACGGATGTGCCAATGAAACCCGCCTTCAGAGTGAATTGAAATTTTTGCACAAAGGTAAAAAAGATAATAACTATGGATTCGTACCAACGAACTTATAACTATTGTGTGCGAGAGTTTCTAAGGTAATTGTGATAATGGATCTTTTGTTCTCACCTTGAAGATATATAAGCACGCTCTTCCCCTTTTGTATTGCTGCTGCTGATATGTATGTGCACAAATGCTGTGTGTGTGTTGGAGGTATCTCACTGTTCAATACAGACCTTTTTTTCTTAGTGCCAGCACGCTCCTATGCCCTCCCCTTTATTTTTATTAATTGGTAACTTAGGCAAGAAAGATTGTTTCTTGTATAAAAGTATCCGTCGTTCGTAATAAGTGAACACCCTTATTTTTATATTTTTTTTCTATAATATTTTCTTTTATTACTATGTCTTCCTTAGAACGAAAACAGAATATAATAAAGAATATTTTTTTTTTTTACCGAGAAAAAAAAAAATGAACGATAATTCACCCTAGTGCTTATATACAACCGTGGCTTTTCCTAAAGTAAAAAAAAATTTGTTTTCATGGAACAACAACAAAATTGAGAAAAACAAAAGGAAAGAAGAAAAAAAAAAAATCAAAATTCTTCGATTATGTTATGGGCCTAGAGAATCTAGTAGGGAGGAAAAGTCAATTATATGTTGTCTCTTCTGCGATACACTTAGTATCTCTGAAGAGCAGTGGAAGAGGAAGGGCTAAGGAAGCGAAGGACGTACACAGAAGCAGCTGTATGTATAGAGGGAAAGGAACTTAACAAAAAAGGCTAAACATTTCCACAGAAAGAATTGTACGGAATATATCAAGTGATGGAGTGTGTGAAATTGCAGTCTACAGTCGAAAATTCATATGGTTACACTGTTCTACGTTAGTTTGTCAGCTGGTGTAGATATATCTTCTAATAAAAAAAATAACTTATACAGACGCGTGAAATTGGAAAACACGGTAGATATCTTTCTTTGTTACCTTTGTGCATTGTTATCTAAAGCGTGTTTAACCAATTTGGAAGAACTACTAGAGTATGCGTCCCGGCTTCTGCTATTCTACCATTCAAGGTTGGATACAATGAAAAGGGTATTCTTAAATGTGTGGTGTTAAGGTGGAGACATAGGGTTATAGTAGATCTTCTGCTCCCTTGTTACTGAATTGGAAGAAATCAATGTTCTTTGGGCGTGTAAAACAGAAAAGAAAAAAAATTTAAGTAGGTGAACTCTTTAAATGTGTTCATTCGCACTACTAATGTAGCTTATAACAATAGACAAGAGTAGTCAGTGAATTGAGACAAAACCAAAGAAGGAAACCTAGTTTTCTAATTTTTGGTTTTGGTAAAGACCAATTCAACGAGTTCTATTACGAACCTTCATAATATTACCTTTCGAGAATCTTTAAAAAATTCAAAGGATAAGTATCTTAGTGTGCTATATGTTTTTGATATCTACTTTGTGAAACATCTTGCAAGATACATCACTATAATTAAACTTACCACGGGGATTGCTTAATTCTGATGATCCTCTGTTACTCAGTAGAACAGTACTTCCATGCGCATATATTAAGCGCACCTTTTTGTGGGGTTTAAGTTATACGCAATGCAAAATACGCAATTGACAATTAAAGTTCCATAAAAGTACATAATGCATGACTCTATGGGGACATTAGATTGGCTATATCTGAGTCTCAATACAAGTACCCACAGCGCCAACAATGAATATACCCTGTTAAGATCTGTGATGTGGTAATTCTTTACGCGTTTCGTGTATCATCTCTTTGTAAAAGACAATTTTTGTTCATCACATTCGGAGACCCATTTGGAAATCAGAAGCTCTAAGGAAGCAGCAGAAGCAACAACTGAAAAAGTAGAATGTGCAATTCCTCCCTCTCCCATAAACCGTCAAAACCCAACGTGTTACCAGTAAATAGTTTTGTGACTGCCTGTTTTTGATTAATGTACAGCTCAATGACTAGGTGCCCGTCTCATAAGACTCAAATTGTGTAGCTCATCCGATCAATACCATTCCTTTGGTGTAACACCCACACACTACAAACTGAAACTTGAGCTTTTCAAAAAAAATGAAACGTTGAACGAAAAAAAGCAAAGTTCAATTGCAACAATTACTTAGTTAGGTAATCTGAGATTATGGCTGTTTCTTCTTTGTCTTTCTGCTATTCTGACATATATCTGTCCAAGAACTATACTTTTTTGCAAAAATGGTGTCTTCGTTATTTTGAAGTTAAATTTTATACATCTATATTTAAGCAATAAGTTTTTTTGATATACATTTCAGTTGTATTCTGATTTCCTGGCATAAACAATAGTAAGATACACTATCGGATCAATCCAAATTTAATAATAATACATTAAAATGCCAAGTACGTTACACTAATTTATGATAATAGATAAGCAACACCTGCTTTCTAATAATTTCTAAGCATGATAGTTATCTATCTTTTGCTCTACAATTGTAGGGCATTGGACAGGTTATCTTTGAATGCTAGAGGTTCGGGTCCTCATTTACAAACTAGATGATACGTTATTTGTTCATCTCATTTGAGATATCAAATTTTCATCAATCCTTTTCGTTTGTACAACTTTTTTCTCCTCAGTAAGGATACTCATTTATATTTCAATCGGAATGTAAGAAGTATCTTCTCTTTGGTTTGGCACTGAATTCCCGACACTTCAGGTCAAACATTATAACTACAGTATCTGTTTTTGCTACTGCAGTGAGAGGTTTTGAGGATTTCTTAATACAGGATGTGTTAATGTCACTAGGTTGCTTTAGCTATTCCGTTTTTAAGATAGAAAGTTAATGAACGAGTTAATCATTTGGTAAATATTTTATGCAGACATGATTCATTACACTGATGAAATGCCTGAACATTGTTTACTTGGTGTAAGGGTTGATGAAAAAATTTTTGATCATGAACAGTAATATCATCTGTAGTCTAGTTAATGGAGACCCGTAGAACTTCTTATTTAGGAATTGTTAGCAGAAAAAATTGTCTGAACTATTTTTGACTAACACTTTATTTATACTTGTATGATGTGAGATTGTGTCTATTTGTTGAAGTGTTTTCTCTCACTTTTATCCTGAGCGTGATGCCGAATCAATAGCGATCTAATCACAAGTCTTTAAATTATTTTTATAGGAGCTCCAAGAACTTATTCTAAGACTTATTCTACCCCAAAGAGACCTTACGAATCTTCTCGTTTGGACGCTGAATTGAAGCTTGCTGGTGAATTCGGTTTGAAGAACAAGAGAGAAATTTACAGAATTTCTTTCCAATTGTCCAAGATCAGAAGAGCTGCTAGAGATCTTTTGACCAGAGACGAAAAGGACCCAAAGAGATTGTTCGAAGGTAATGCTTTGATCAGAAGATTGGTGAGAATCGGTGTCTTGTCCGAAGACAAGAAGAAGTTGGATTATGTCTTGGCTTTGAAGATTGAAGATTTCTTGGAAAGAAGATTGCAAACTCAAGTTTACAAGCTAGGTTTGGCCAAGTCTGTTCACCATGCTAGAGTCTTGATCACTCAAAGACACATTGCTGTTGGTAAGCAAATCGTCAACATCCCATCTTTCATGGTCAGATTGGACTCTGAGAAGCACATTGACTTTGCTCCAACTTCTCCATTCGGTGGTGCCAGACCAGGTAGAGTTGCCAGAAAGAATTTTGGTAAGGCCTCTGAAGGTGGTGAAGATGCCGCTGACGAAGCAGACGAGGAGTAAATTGGCAATAATTTACTAGAATAATATATCCGGATATAAACATAATTGTATACTAGCATACCATCTGTAATAATATTACACATACTTCAAACCATTTTGAACTTAAGGAACATCTTTTGCAGAAATTAGAACATTTGTTTAAATTGGTAAACTAAAATATAGAATGACAAACCAGCAATAAAATAAAGTCTAACATAAATGCAACCGAATTGCCATATTCTGTAGGTATTTCAAATGACATTTAAATCTGTAATTTTTTTATTGATGTTATTAAGGAATACTAGTACTTATTTATATGCGCCATATATACTTAAATTTGCATTCCTATAGAATAAAAGGAATACAAAAAAAGGTTGAATGAGGGGAGAAGGAAAATATTTACTGCCTATCTCTCTCATTTACGATAAAATTGTTTAATTGCTTTTTGATCAAATCGAAAGTAGCATGTATACGTGCCCATCATTTCCACTACTAATTGCTTCAGAAGCCATTGATATGGCACACTCTATTCTGTTCTTCTTTTATTTTTTTGAGACTTTTTTGTATTATTTGTAATAAACCCTGTTTTCAAAATCAAAATGATGTGGAAAAGAATATATTATATTGGACATAATGCAAAATGATGTTCTATATGGTTAAGACTTTCATCTTATTACCTTAGTGGCTACCCAATGCCATAAAGTATTCATACACAGAACTTGAAAAGCATGTTAATCTAATGATAGGATCACAATTTTATTCTCTTTCCAATTTGATCATAAGCATTTTTAGTTTGATGAATGTGGCCAACAGAAGGAATTGAAAATATAATATCAATAAGGATAAAAGGAAAGAAAAATGAAGTTGTTATTATGACATTGACAATTCCATTTATTTAATGTTTGCCAAGACTTGTTCAACTTCAGCAATAGATTGTTGTAAGACTCTGTCTTGGAATTTAGGGTTGGTTAGTTCACTTTCAACTTTGCTTATGATTCCTTCAGCAATTTGCTTTTGTTGTAATTGACGCAAAGAGGCTTCGTATCTGACCCAAGAATCTAGAACGGACTTAGCTTCATGAGCAAGCTCAACTTTTTGCTTCAATTCAAATGCTTTTGCTTCTAGTTCAACAGTTTCCTTTGAGACATCGAATAGAACTTTGGTAGTTTCTGAGACATTTTGTAATTCTGAGACAGATTCAATTCTATCCTTCACAGCATCAACATGTCTTTCTCTGGAAGAGTTCAGGATGCTACCAATCTTCTTGATTCTAGCGTCGGCAAAATCCTTGTACAATGGAGCGAGGAACTTGGCGACCAAACCAGAGAAACCCAAGAAGATCAACAACAAGATACTCTCATCGTTGATAACATACAATTGATTGGAGATACCGTATATGATAGCAGCTGCAGATGTACCCAAAATACCGGTCTTTGTTAAGGCTGTATTACCAGGTAAAGCGTCGATCAAGGAGGCAGCTTTGGTCTTTGGATCTGGTGTAGGGGTAGAGGAAGAGTGACGAATACCCAAGTATGGAGTAGCGACTCTTGCAGAGCGAATAGTGTTGTTCAAAGCAGTTCTGGCTACTGCACTTCTCATAGTCAAAGCACGGAAACTCATTTTCTTTTTCTTCTGTTTTATTTATTGGTTTTAAACTTGTCTAGTTGTTTCAATACTGTATCAAATCTGATTTACAATCAACACCCAGAATAAAAGGCAACTGTAGTGTGTATTTGTTGTATGGATGGAATATGCAAACAACCGATTTAACTTCTGTAAGTATAACTGAAATAAATAACAACTTCCAGTAAAACTTAGAATTCTATTTCTAAGTAGCTTTTGCTTTCAGGTTGTTTTGCTTTTTATCGTCACGACTTTACTATCGCTGATTTAAGTAAATAAACAATTAGTTGCAAATATCCTACTTGACAAAAGGCAATTATTATTATCAATGAACTACTTTATAAGTTAAAAAGAGGGCATAATTCAATGTGATAGTTCAACAAGAAGTGTAGGGGAAAGTGTATACTATTCCTGGGAAGTGCATCACGGCCTCACACTCACACATCTCTCTACCTCTGGGGAGACGGGGAGTAACAGACTTTCCTCACCTATCTGTTACGAAAGTACAATGAAAATTGGCAAATGAGAAATGCTCGAAAATCATAGGAAGTTGAGCCAACTTCATTCCCAAGATTACTGTCCTTAGAGATAATGTAGCACAAAATGCTAGAAAGGACGTAATTCTGGCAAGGTCACCAGCACGAATGGAAAGTTCAGTAGCAACTATTCGTTGGGGGGAAGGGATGGAAAGAAGGTTCATATACGTACTCCTTGAAAATGATTGGTCAATCAATCATCTACCTATATACGAAATAACCACTGAAAGTCAATACAATCAACTTGTAAATAGTCACATGACTGGCAAAAAAGAACATTCCGTTATGAATTGGAAATAGTAAAAAAAAAAATAGTGAAGGATGCGAGGTTCGAACTCGCGCGGACAACCGTCCAACAGATCTTAAGTCTGCCGCCTTAGACCACTCGGCCAACCCTCCGTAATACTATCTTGTCTGTCTAGGTACAGTTTTGAGCCACATTAAGTAACAGAATTGGATCCCATTGTCTAATTAGTCTTCGGATTTATATACTTTCAAGCATGTGCCAACACTCCCCTGCACTTAGTTTAAAAACGGAGTTTAATTTTATGTTTGCATGATTGATATACGTCGGATCAATCTGAAACAACATTTGAGCTCGACAGCAATATTTAGTTGGTGTTCAATAAATAATGAACCCAATAAATAACTGATAAATAAAAATCGATGGCATAGGGAGATTGCAGGATTTTTCTATCCAAAGTATTATAGTAATCGAACTATCAGATGTGAGTTTTAGATTTTCGTTTCTTCACGATTTAATTCATTTATATTTTCCTTATTTTATCAGTAGACAGATCACATCAAGAATAGTATTAGAAAACAACGATATCAAAAATATATAATTATTACTGTAATATTCCAATTTTATATTAACACTTATATACCATATTATAAAGTGTTGAGATTTTGTACAAGTTATGCATATATCAAGTTGCAATTTTCTTTTAAGAATTAACAATTTCAGTTTCACGTTAAACCAAAAGAAGCTGATTGAAAAAGGACTCACTGTAATTCATACAGAACTATGGTGCCTTTCTTCTATGAAACATGAGATGATGTTCAAACCTTTATACTCTATTAGTCAGTATTATTGGTCGCTATATCACCATATTCTGTGACTTGTTCCGATCTACGCCGTGAAACCGTTGAATATCAGTGACGGTCTTATAAATTGTATCTTACATGATAGTGACCGCATTTAAAAAGAACCCATCTTTCTGAAAACCCTTCAAGGTGAAATCATCGGTTTAAATACCCAGAGACAGACTTCGATTCATCGTAATACTTCGATGTATCTGACTCAGAGCCTTTTGAATAAAGGGTAGGTTTCACACTTTACCGGAAAGACTTCCAATGATATGATGTTGACATATCAGGATCAAAATCTGACATTTCTGCTAAAAAAACATAAACAATGGTTGTTTAAATTTGTCGAAAAAACCAACAGTTAACCACAAAAGAACTTGTCAGACTTGTAAAAGACCCAGAGCGCCCAAACTTTATAACCGCCGCCTCGCTAAATGTGAGTGTACTATCTTACAAGAAATTTGTAACAAATATACACAAGATGCACTTTATGCTACAAAAAAAAACGAATAAGTTTTACCAACAAATTCAAACTAAATTTCTGTATCAATTCTTTATCTGTTGTTGAAATCCCAATATTTACTCCATTCCAACAAATTGCTATTTTGAAGCATCTGTTATTACAAAACAAATTTGACAAAATTATCCTATAAACAGTTTTGAAACTCCAATTAAATTATACTCTAGTAAACAAAAACACACTCGTGTCTTTATTAGACACCAGCGCTTGATTAATTTAACTCGTACTTGTATATTTGATGGAATTCAAAACATAATATATGAAACGATTTTTCCAATTAAACTAACTGTTACCACTGATATCAACCTATGGCTGGGTATAAGGAAATTCAAGACCCTGCTATCGACGACGTGACTAATTTATATTAGTCACGGATGTATAGTTCAGACAAAGTCTTATGTTTTACAGAATAAAATGATTAATAAATCTGCATGTTTTATAATGACTCCTTCTACAAACAGCTTCTTTAGTTTAACGTGAAACTTAAATTGTTAACTCTTAAAAGTAAAGCGCAACTTGATATAAGCATAGCTTCTGCCAAGTATCAACAATTTATAAAATAATCAATAAGTGCTAATGGAAAACTGTAATGTAATCGTAGTAGATATTGATTGTCGTCATAACCGTTTTATAATACTATCGTTGTTTTTCTTACTTATATTTGGAAACCATCATCTGTAATTCAACCGTGTACCCAATACCAGGATTATCTATGAAATTTGTTCCTCTTGAGCGCTTTGCTTACTACAAGTATGCAAACGTACTTAAACGGGTCACATGTAGTGCAGTAGTATTAATGTGCTTACTACAATAACTTTACTAGTCTAAAATAATAAATACCGAGCTGTGCTTATAATTCAGACATAGACATTCTATCTATTATATAACATGCGCTCTGCACCATATTGCTAATTCAACCTAGCAATTAAGGTGTAGAAATTATAGATGGTACGTAATCTTGTTTATCTTACACATTTTGTTGCCTTCTTCCATTTTAATTACAATAAAACAGCTTTAAACATTTTTTAACATAATTCATTTTTCATATATATACTATATATACGTATTTATAAATCTATTTTTGGTAGCAATACATAGTGTTGCTGAGAATAAGGTAAAGGGAATTGCTAAAACAAAGATAGGCACGATATGAGAGCTATCCTTTGATTTACAACCATTCCTTGAATTGGTTGATCAAACCGTTAGTAGAAGCGTCGTGAGCGGTAATCTTTTCGGTGTTGTCCAATTCCTTACCGATGACCTTAGCCAAGACCTTACCCAATTCAACACCCCATTGGTCGAAGGAGTTGATGTTCCAGATAGCACCTTCGGTGAAGGTAACGTGTTCGTAGTAGGCAATCAAGGAACCCAAAGCGGCTGGGGTGATCTTTTGAGCCAAGATGGAGGTGGTTGGTCTGTTACCGGAGAAGATCTTGTGTGGGACCAAACCGCCAGTGGCACCTTCGGACTTAACTTGAGCTTCGTCCTTACCGACCATCAAAGCTTCAGCTTGAGCGAAGAAGTTGGAAGCCAACATCTTTTGGTGCAAGTTGTTTTCGATTGGGTTGTGGGATTGAGCGGCCAAGATGAAGTCAGATGGAATCAACTTGGTACCTTGGTGGACCAATTGGAAGAAGGAGTGTTGTGCGTTGGTGGCTGGTTCACCGAACAAGATGGAACCGGTGGAGTAAGTGGAGAAGACGTTACCTCTGGTGACGGACTTACCGTTGGATTCCATGGACAATTGTTGCAAGTAAGCTGGGAATCTGTGCAAGTATTGGTCGAATGGAGCAACCAAGTGAGTTTGAGCACCGAAGAAGTTGTTGTACCACACAGACAATAGACCACCTAGCAATGGGATGTTGTCTTCTAGTGGGGTTTCAACGAAGTGCTTGTCGACAGCTTCGGCACCCTTTAGGAAAGCTTCAAAGTTGTCGAAACCGATGTACAAAGCAACGGATAGACCGATGGCGGACCAGACGGAGTAACGACCACCGACCCAGTTTTCGAAACCGAACATGTTCTTGGTGTCGATACCGAACTTAGCAACTTCGGTTTCGTTAGTGGACAAAGCAGCGAAATGCTTGGCAATGTTGGATTGGTCGTTACCGGTCTTGGACAAGAACCAGTTCTTAGCGGTGTTAGCGTTAGTGATGGTTTCAGCGGTGGTGAAAGTCTTGGAAGCGACCAAGAACAAAGTAGTTTCTGGGTCAACAACCTTCAAAACTTCAGCGATGTGAGTACCATCGATGTTAGAGACGAAGTGAACGTCTAGGACACCGGCGTAGTGCTTTAGAGCTTCGGTGACCATAACTGGACCCAAGTCAGAACCACCGATACCGATGTTAACGACGTCAGTGATCTTCTTACCGGTGTAACCCTTCCATTCACCAGAACGGACTTGTTCACTGAACTCCTTCATGTGTTGCAAGACAGCGTCAACTTCTGGGGCAACATCAACACCATCGACCTTCATTGGCTTGTTAGCTCTGTTTCTTAGAGCGACGTGGTAGACAGCACGGTCTTCGGTGAAGTTAATATGTTCACCAGCGAACATAGCGTCTCTCAAGTCGGTGACCTTAGCCTCCTTGGCCAATTCGATCAAAGTAGCCAAGATTTCATCGTTGATCAAGTTCTTGGAGAAATCGAACAAAATCTTAGAACCATCGTAGTTGGTCAAAGTCTTGGCGTACTTGTTGTAACGAGCAGAGTCCTTTTGGAATTCCTCCTTAACATTCAAGGACTTACCTTGAGCGTCGTAAAGCTTTTGCAACTTAGACCAAGCTGGCAATTCAGTGGCCAATTTGAAGTTTGAGTAAGTGTTAGAAGAAGCCATCTCTAAATAATGAATATAAGATTTGATTTGGAGTTTTATTTCAAAATACCAGATGAAGAAACAGAAATCAACTAAGAAATCAACTTAAAGACTACAAAAAAAAGGATCAATTGAAAAAGGAACAACACATAAAGGGTCTTTCTTCTTCTTATATATAAAATAGGAACATGAAAGAGGATAACTACAAGAAAAAAAAAGAAGAAAGGGAACAAATGTGAGCATAAGTCAAAAAAAAAAATCGAAAGCCAATTGATAGAAGTACTTATTTAGGAGGGACATGAGGACAAACCCACAATTCCAGAGTTCTGAAATAGAAGATCCTTATGTATATAATTGTACCTAGCAAGACTACAAGAAAAAAATGGAGCAAGTTTGTAGTTAATCCCCAGGAGTGATCAATTGAAAGAATAAGTTATAGAGGACCATAACCAAGGTCTACTAGACTTACTATACGTGGTAGCATTGAGGTTTGGACTAGGCCTATGCACAACTGTACCTAGGAGACAGCTGTGTCTTGCTCCCAGCGAGTTTGATTTTTCACTTACTTTCGCTTCATAGCTTCATAGCTTCATAGCTTCATAGCTTCTTCGTGGATTGAAGCTAATATGGCCCGCCGAAGATAGCCCAGTAGAGAAAGAAACAGAAGCTCAGAACTAGAACTTCTACGCTCACAGCTTTAATGGTGTGCACAATCAGAGAGTACATAGCACACCCAGTCTAAGAACAGGGAAGGGAAGGAAGCGACAATTTGCAATTTCCCACTGCTTACCCGTGTGTACAGGGATGTGTATAGGGATGTGTAGAGTGATGTGTAGAGTGATGCTGTGTTTGTCAAGTGTTGAGTAAGGGGCTCAGAAACTTCCGTGGTGCTTAGGGAAGCAAAGGAGCTTTCCTCTGCTAAGGTCTTAGTGTGTGAAAGGCATGGGACTGGAACAATGGGGGAATCTTCCGTTGGTGAACTTTTGTGTGTTGTATAGAGTGATATATGTTTATTTCATTTCATACGTGGCTCACGTATGTAGTTATACAGTACCTTAACTGTGTGGATTTCAATAGCAACACAACTGCTGGGGAACTCCTTGTGGCTGCTGTGTCTCACCCATGAGAGTCCCTCTATCTGACTCCTGACCAGAGGCTCTTGCAGGCATTACAGGCATTAGGAGTGGGGGGAGGGTAAGGGGTGGATGTAGTATCCATAACATTAGGGGCGTTCAGGTGCACAATATAGGGTGCTTTGGGATCTGGAATAGTATGGTAGACAAGGATGTACCGTAAATGTCATGGAAAAAGAGAGAGAAAGAGATAGGGGAATTTGTCCTTTCTTGTTGTCCTATGGACTTTCCCCTGAAAATACTAACTGGGCGGGTATATATGTATTTCGATCAGGAGCTCCACATATCTTTCTGTGGGTGATCTGATCTGCGTTTCACCACATGTGTACCTTCCCCTATGTAAATATTTCACTTAGAGAGGGTACGTTGTGTAAACTGACTATTTAGTATATTGCTAATCAATTTGATAGAGGAAAAGGGGAACTCGTTATGTATATGTAGGCGTATGTCCTTCGTTCAACTATCCCCCCTATATTGCTAGTCATCTCAATCGTACTTCCAATTTTATGGCCTGCTGTTAGTACTGGGATATGTTCAAACAGAATAATTTCTAATAGAAAGAAAAATAAAACACCGCTGCAGCGGTGTTATATGAAACACACTCCAGTGAATACATACAGGGGTAGTGAAGTAGTGAAGTCAATATACGTAAAAGGTAATTTTAGTGCCGATGCATCTATAACTATACATGTGCCTCTATATATTTTGTTTGTGATAAGCTTAGCCCATATCTGTGATCTTCTCGAACAGCTGGCGCAAGTACTTCTCCGCTTTGAGGTTGGCGCCGCTGAAACCACCAAGTCTGATGTCGCTGCTGCTGTGGTTAAGTAGTGCAGTGTCGGTACTATGGATTGATGCTGGCGGTGTGAAAGTTAAGATAGAAGCAGCTGCTTGCTTAGCAATTTCTTTCCGCTCTTGTTCTTCTAGTTCTGCATTATAATTTCTTAGCTCATGCACAAGCCCGTTCTGTAACTTGCGAAGCTCGTTCAGGTTACTCTCGAACCCGTGTGGGAACATGCTTTCAAACATGTTCACTTGTCTAGCAAAACTTTTGATTTGTTCTAACTCACCAACCTCTTGCCACAAACGCTCCTGGCTGTCAACGTTGGGTGGAACAACTAGCCTAGGTGTCTCTAACTCATGCAAGCGCCGAGCTTGCTTCTGCTCTTGTTCCGTCTCAGGGTATGTTGCTGCCCGCAGCAATTTCTCACCATTGAGTAAAGAGGTGGTCATAGTAAGTGCATTGGGTCCCGGACCTGCACCCGCCCATTTCAGTCTTTGTGAAGTGTCCGCACTAGATAGGAGATCAACAGGCCCCGAGGGTGGTTCTAGCGTTTGCGCACCATCACTTGGATTGGCTCGTATGCGTTTCTGCCACAGATGCTCTGATATGCCCGATGTTGGAAGCGTGCGCGGTACCATCATCATAAAGTTATCCTTACTATCCTCCACTAGGTCTAGCTCAACATCATTATCATTACCAATTTCATTGTCATTATAGTTATCGATGTCGTTGTCGTTATCATTGTAGTTAAAATTGAAGAAGTTATCACTGCGGCCAGTTTCAAATTCTGTGTTGTTGTGATCTTTGTTATCAAATGCATTTAGATATGGCTCTGTTCCTGCAGATTCAGTATCAATGTCGGATACATTATCGATAACGAAGGACGGTACATCATCGTTATAGTGTTGTCTCACTGAGTTTACTCTCTCTATACCATCCATATCATGTATGTTATATTATTTTGCCTTTGCGGTTAGATGGATGGTCAAGGCTAGTTGCTCTTACTCTCCACTATTGAGCATTGTTTTTCTATTATTTTAATTTTTTTTCTTTGATTTCGATTTCACCGAAGATTGTGAAATCACATCGCGGAGCAAAAGCAAAAAAACCTTTAATATCGATCGTAAGATGATTAAAGTGATCATCGTTTCAAGTTTATAAAGTTTTTATACCAATACTTACAAGTACCAGAAGAACACGACAATGTCAAAAGCACCTTGGGAGAGGAAATTGTGGAAACAACAAGATTATCCAGATAACCATACTGATTCCGAATTTTATGTACTTTTGAAAGAGATACAAGCTAGCAAATACAACAATGCAGACAGACAGATCATAGATCAACGAATAATAAGACAAGATTTCTTGTCTTTCTACCACTTGGTAATGAATACTTCCTTTGTCTATGTGGTTTTTTGCTACCTATACTACTACGAAAGAGACCCTCTACCGCCCTGTATTGGAATGACTGCCTTAGTAACATTATTATATGTGGTGAACCAGAGAAGTCATCGGCTCTTGACTTTCAAATCATCGATGCTCATTACTTTTACAATGCTAATCCTCTCACCCGTGATCAAGTCACTATCTAGGACTTCGGCGTCAGATTCAATTTGGACATTATCCTTCTGGCTCTCTGTGTCGTACTTATATGTCAACTCATCTTCGAAAACAGAGAATAATACACCAACAAATTTGTCAACAAATATATTACTGGCTAATGTCGCAGTGCTTGCATCAAGATTACCTACCACAACGGAGGTATTTTGTTTCATGTTGCTATGTGTTGAAATCAATATCGTCCTTCCAACATTAGTTTCGCCTCATAACATCTTGTTTTCCCTTGGCACACACATAACAGTATATACATTTGTGACAACAACACTTGGCATAACATATATGGTGTCTACACTGGCCGTGGCCATCGCTTTCCAATTGCTATTCCCCAAATGGTTTATCTACTGGAAGTTACATTACCATAGATACGATAATGCGTTACTTTCTGGATGGGATCCTGCAAAACCCATTATAGATAGATAACTGATTTATTTCAAATTAAAATGGCATGCTGTCTTAATAAAGATTGTTATTCTTGTAATAATAGGATCATGTTGAAAACAGGATGACTATTGGAGCTATCATTTATAAAGTTGAGCCTAAAGTGATTCTATCACAGTATAACCCTATCATACCCTAGTCCGAATAAACATAGACCTAGCATTTACTAAGACCTAAATCGAAGTAACTAATTTAGGGTTTGTTTCATATAGTGGTGCCTTGCTTTTGACAAACCCTAGGGTTAATAATAACAAGAAACAAACGATCGACAACCAGTGAAAGGGAAGCAGAAGTCCACAAGAAACGAGTGCAATTCGTTGGATATATCCCGTTTTTCTTTTTTTTTTGAAGAAAATTTGCTATTATTAGAGGAATCCCACAGAAGCTGAAGTACGAACGTAGGGCTCAAGGAGAGGAACCTACTAATAAGAGAGGAGGAACAGAACTTTGCTACGTACCTCTATGGGAGACACACAGAATACGCGTCAGAACCCAAGAGGTAATCGGAGAAGTAAAGTAATGAGGAAAAAAAAAAGTATATATAGGAAGCCCGGATTCCTGTTTTGTATTTCTCATTGTTTTGCGCTTTTCTGGAATCCAATTTTACATTTTAGTGTTTTCCACTAGTAAACGTGCAATTTTAGAGGAACCCATCCCCCATCCAACAGTATTGTCGGTGTAAGTATTACCACCAACTAGAACTCGAAATTAGCGACGGACAGTAGCTAAGTTGCTTCATCAACGTTAATTTCTCTGTGCCCGGATTCCAGTGAAAATACGAAATACCGAAAACACAACCAGCAGATTAGGCTCGATTTCATCGGCGTGACACAAGTATTGCGCCCTTGTAAGTCACCCACAGACAGATATTCTTTTTCAAATCAGACCTTGTTGCAAAATATACAGTCGCGTCTCGTGGTAGTATCCCCTCACCAATCAGACATCAAGAGAAGGTAACAAACAACTCAGTTTACTAAGGCGCTAAAGCTCTAATCTTTGAATCTGGCATACTTCCAGCTAGCAAAAAGAATAGAATTCATAAGTTGTCTCAGAGAGCGAATTACGTAACAGTATTGCTCCTATAGTGCTACAATAATAACTTCGTCTTGCGACTATAATCTTTGTGTTACCTAAATTACTCTGCGGTATCGATTTTTTTCTTTTAATTCTCTATTACGTATTAAGTTTTGCATCATTTTGCAAAAAGTGTGCACAATACTCTGACTACATCACAAGAGTAAGAAGTTGTGAAAAACAAGCTCGGAATCTGCTTTTGCTATCAGTGGCTAGTAATTAGCAGTTTCAGAGTAATCATTCACATTAAGCTCCAGAAGAAATCCTATTGATCCCACCTTTATACTCTTCGTTGTTTTCTTTCATTATTGTCACAATCTACTTTTACAATGGTATGTTCAATTTGTATTCCTTTTTGGAATGCATTCTTTCTTTTTTTTCCCTAGCATTGCCCAAATGGCTTTTGTTTGTTCATTACGTGCTGTCATATTGTTATTATTGTTTACTATCTTGTCCTCTCCATTTTGTTAGCCGGCTTTCAGCATGTTCCTATAATCAAGTTACTTACATATTTTCAAAGAACTCTCTCCGCAATTTATTCTTCTAGACATGGTTCATTAAATTAGTGTAGCTTCGCTCAGAAAGCAAATCAATTTTTATCTTGGTATTGAAGACAGAACGGAAAAAGGAAGAGAAAATATGCTGTGATCCCAAGAACAGAAAGTAAAGTCTCAAATCAAGTGATCAGATTAGAAAAAGTATATGTTGAGCATAAAATCAATAGCCAATTACTTACCCTTTACTCTAATCCCTCAGAGTCCGATGAAAAATTTCCTTTTTTTTGTTCTTTGGCCAATTCATTTCCTCATTATCTATTCTACCTTAATTTCGATAATAGCATTTATTTTGATTTTTTGTTATTTCATTGTTCCACTGAATAATAAAAATTATAGACTGCAAAATCAAGTTAACCCAATTCATTTATCAAACTATTGTGCCATCATTGATTTGAGTGTGCCATAAATTACCAAAAGTGGCCCTAAAAGTATTTATTTTCACTTTTATTTACGCGCCACGAGAAGATTAGCTAGATTATAGAGACCGACAGTGTTCCCATTATAAGTACTAGTTCAGACAGTATTATTGGAACATGGCCTTATAGTGAAAGCTTCCATCCAATTCCAAAATTTCCTCGAAACAATCAATTGTAAATAGTTTTATCCCATTTTTGATCACACAAAAGAAAAGCAAATCTGGCCTTCAATCTTCCATTTCTAGACAAGACCGAGGTAAGCAGGCATAAAGCAGTGGGTATTGAGAGAATCTGATTAGAGCCGAATCTAGACGAGTAAGACGATTTTGGGAGAGTGGAGATTAAAGTTCAAGGTGTTGATCTCAACAAACAACTTTATTAAGAAATACAAGGTGATATCATTGATAGTTAACCATTTTTCATACAAAGCCGAATTAAGTTAGGAAGACTGAGGATAAAGTCTTAGTTAAAGTGCTTTCGCATTTATTATGAACTTTCTTGGACTATCGCCGATTACAAAAGGTGATACTACGAATGTATCAAAAACCAATAAAGCTGATGAAGAGTCTGTTTCTAATTTGAATAGGGGTATGTCAGCACCAAGCTTGAGTACATCTATATTTGCTATGCCTAGAACTATTCCAACAACTAATAATGACAAACAGAAGCAAAACTGGAATGTAATATCTGAAAACCAAACAAACCCAGCTCAAGAGACTATCGATGCTAGGAAATTCAATGAAGATGCAACCTCGCCTAAACAAGTCGACATTACTAACAATAAATTAAAATCATTATTATTAAAACAGGAGGAACATTCGAATATAAATTCAGCTGATACTACGACAAACTTCTATGCCATATCACAATATATTCTCCAATCATATTTCAAGGCGAATTCAAGTGACTTAGCATCTTTAAAATTAGTGGACTTAATAGTCGATCAGACATATCAAGATTCATTAACGTTGCGAAAATTAAATGAAACTACAGCAATGCAACCGTACCAATATTTCAACACAGTGTCCAGAAACCCTGATATCTCAAGATGCCCAATATTTGCGCTAGCAGTGTATTTTGTGATTAGATGGAGCCATCCCAATCCGCCAATTACAATTAACAACTATCATTTAATTTCACTTTTAGATTCCAACTTTATTGATCCAAATGCGAAACTAGTGAATAACGAAAATCCAGATCACCAGCAGTTAAGTCAAAATACTAAAATTCTTAGATCTGAAATTTTCCACCCATCTCCAGATATGATTGAGTTAGTTTTCCCATGGCTACCAGCTCTTAAACAGGATATGTTATTAATAGACAGGACAAACTACAAATTGTTTTCTCTCTGTGAACTGTTCGAGTTCATGGGCAAGGTAATAATACAAGATTTACGGTACCTAAGTCAGCATAGCATGCTACTGCCTAAAATTGTGGAATTTATATCAAAATTCATTCCTGAACTTTTTGAAAATGAGCAATTCAAATCAAGCTCAGAAGATGAATTTATGATGGAAAGACAGGGCTCGGATTTTCAACCCAATTCCTACGATACAAACCTACAGAGCATTTCAAGAGAAGGAACACAAAATGGATATATTAATAATAGCGTTCTAGAAAAGATGATAGAATCTCAGTTCGTTTCACTGTCAAAAAAATTGACCACAGAAAACATAAGACTAAGCCAAGAAATAACGCAGCTGAAATCTGACCTAAATTCTGTGACTTCCATGTGTAATCAAATCTTGCAACTTCAAAGGAAGATTGCTAATGGTGAAAACCAAACTAGAGATAGAAGCGTGGGAAACTCAGTTAATGGGGAAGGAAACATTATTATTTTAGACAAAAATGCATTAAATTCCCAGCTCATTAATCAGTTGGTTCACTCAGCAGATGATACCTCCCAACAGAAGGGGCTAGAAAGTTCACAATTGGCACCAATTGGAACATTCAACTCTCTTCAAAGTAAGCTACAGAATTCTGAAGCTCAAAAAAGGAAGCTACCATTTCCGAGTCATCAGGCTGCTACTAGCAATATCGTAAATGTGCCTATGAATAATGCAAACGGTGGGGCTAGTCCATATTCTCCTTCCATAAATATGCAGCCTGACTCACCTTATAACAAGAGGTATAGACTGGAGGATAAATCAACACCCTCACAAAATGCACTTGATTCATTGCTATCTAAGTCTGTTGCAAGTCCAAGAGTTGGAGGATCTAGCGTTAACGGATCTAACATTATGGATTCCCCTCGTAGTAATAGGAACAATTCTATTGATAAAAAATTTTTCATGACAGGTCAATATAACTCACCTGGTGGAAATCAAGGTACGTTCACAGATGGAAGTTTTAATCGTATTTTAAGCGATATTCCATACAAAGCAGCCTCAAGAGAGGAAACTATAATCAAGCCATTATCACCAAATGTCCCAATACTGCCTGTCAATACCACAATTTCACATAGAAGACAGCAAGGTGCTCTAAAAAAACTTGTTGAAAGGCCTACGTTACCTATAACGGAGTCAACCACTAGTTTACCACCATCTCCTGATGCTCAATCAGCCATAGACAGCAATCAATTACCTAAACCTCAATTAGCATCAAGAGCTAGCACCATTGTAGATCCTGATTTATCAGTCGAAGTCATGCATACTATACCCGCCCCTGGGCATTCCAATTTACAACATACTCTGGAAAAAGGATATGAAGGGAAATCATCAAGGGATGATATAGAAAAGAATAAGAAAATGGAAACACAAAAAAGGAGAAAAGGAGATGGGGCTTCTAAACCAGAACACTTGCCACCTCTCAAATACAAATTGTCTAGAGACAATAAAACAATATGGGATTTATATGCCGAATGGTATATCGGCTTAAATGGCCAACCTTCTATTAGAAAGCTCATTGAAGACTATGGGTATAGGCGCTGGAAAGTTAGTGATGACTCCCATTTTTTCCCGACAAGAAGAGTGATTATTGATTATATCGAGACTGAATGTGATCGTGGTATTAAATTAGGTAGATTCACCAACCCGAATCAACCTCGAGAAGATATTAGAAAGATAATTGTTGGTGATCTGGAAAGGTTTAGGATCAACAATGCACTGACTTTAAACTCTTTGTCAGTTTACTTCCGTAAATTGATCAAAGAAAATAATGAGATATGCATATTCGAGAACTTCAATAACTGGCAAGTACGAGCAATGACGGAGGAAGAGAAGATACGTTACTGTAAACGTCAACATGGGCCTGCGGATAGAAATGTTACCACGACTAACGAATCACATTCCTCAGTTACTGATAGCCAAAGACCTAACATGATTGCAAAGCAAACTTTCAATAACCCGATAGAGAATCCAACTACAACTAGTATAGAGAGGGAAAGTTCAAGCTCTTCCGAAAAAAACAGTTCCCCTAGGCAAGAAGATGCTGAGGTTGGTAATACCTTACCAAAAAATGCTGATGCAGATGATGATAGGAACAATGAGCATAATGACAATGTTACGAATAATGAATTTAACGACAAGGACGAGACAGCGTAGATTAGTGTCGCAAAGTCGATCGTATTTTTTTTTTTTCAAGTTACTTGGAAATAAGTTGTAAAATAAAGTTATAGTATATAGATCTTTTTTTAGTTTATTTCATGAATATTTATATAATTAGAATCTTATAGAATAGATAAAGCCCTTTAGTAATACTCTTCTCTTCATTAGTACTCTTATTTAAGCTCCGACAGTCCCTATCCTTACTTAAATGTCTTCAATTGCGTAAAAATGTCTCATCAGCTGGCAATTTTTTGCAGATCATCTGTTGTCAATGTCTTAGGCATTATATTTCCAGGTAAGACCTGCCGTAGAGAAATAATGTATATTCATAATTTTCTTTTTTGGGAGTTTTGCTAAGTAAATGAGACATTCTTAGCGAATGGTATTTTAGCGTACAGGTCTTTGGACAATCATTCACACTACACTAGAATTGATACAAGACTCTCCCTTTTGAATTTGTCGGCAATAGCAGTATAGCAATCTTTCTAATCTAGTGAGGAAGATCAGTTCAATAGTGCATTATTTCACGAAGGAACAATAGGGGAATAACTTCTCTAAATTGAAAATCTATTAAAACTTTCTAGATAATTTTAGTTTGACTGTTTTATTTTTGATTAGGTTTTCTCTTCCAGGATAAATTTGTTATTCACTGTTGAGATTAAACCAGCAAACCTTCCTTTTGTAACGATATTAACTTTTTAAAAGTATTTCACTGTCGGAGTTTACCAATAAAGCTTTGATCATAATAGCAAGGCTCTATAAATCCAAAATACAATTATGATAGGGCCGGAGAAGTTTGCCATACCGAGTGGATTCTCATTAGAGCAGTCTTTGAATTTACTTCATTCCATAGCTAGAGACCAATACCAAAACCTAAGAAACAATTTAAATATCGCTATTGAGAAAAAGGACAACATTGAACTGCCAAGACTCTCAAAATCCTTGGAATCTCTCCTGTATTATGTAAATGATGGTATGAAGAGAATTGAAAAAGCGTTTAAACTAAAGACTAATATACTTACAGTTGGCGAAAATGACTCGACGTTGAAGGAAAGCGTAGAGGATCTTCAACTTTTAGGATACGATATTAGATTGGCCAGGAGAGATGCTCAACTAACGTTGAATGGTATAGAAGATCAAGCCAATGGAAGATCATTGACAAAACTCTGGAGACGTAACAGCACCAGAAAGATAAAAAATGAAAGCTTAGATGATTCTACTGCCATCAAAGAAGCAGAGAGAATACTGGAAAATAGAAAACGTAAGCTAGCTGAGAAACAAGAGCTTGAGAGAAAGAGACTTCTAGAGCTAGAAAATCAGAGAAAGAAATTAATGGACCTACAGGTAAGACAGCAAGTTGATCTTGAAGTTGCAAGTAAGTTGGAAGAAGAGGAATTAAAACGTAAGGAATTAGAGCTACTTGAAAGGGAGAGGGAAGAGAGATTGGCCAGAGAGAAGGCCTTAAAAGAACAAGAAGAGGCTAAACTGAAAGAGATGGAAGAGCAGGAAAGGCTACGAAAAGAGGTTCAACGTCAGATTGAACTTCATAAAGAGCAGGAGAGGAAAGAAAGAGAGCGGCAAGAAAAACTTGAAAGACAGAAAGAAGTTGAGCTAACATCAGTAAGTAACAGAGGTAAAAAGCAAGTGTCAAGTTCTAATGACCGTTCTGATATAGTGATGAACAGGAGGTCTATTGATATGGGTTCGGCTAATAGAGATCATGACAGGCAAACAGAGAGAAAGAATAATGGCTTTCATATTGGAAGAGCAGCACAAGTAGCCTGGACACAATTCCAACCTGATGATATTCGCAAAAGGTATCCTGTTAGTACTGCTACAACTATGTTAAAAAAGCCTGTTTCAACCATACCAAAGTTGCAGTCATATCATGCTCCAAAAAAAAGATATGAATACACAAAACCTGTGATTAATAGGGTTCATATCAAAGCACCTAAAAAGGCACAAACATCGGTAGCAACAGATAGTAATTCTAGGGAAGTCTTCACTAAAGCTATTAGACGGACGAAGTCTCAAAGTGCTCCTTCATCACCAGTATTAGCAGATCAGCCTAGAAGATCGGTAGATAGCAAGAGGCCAGTAAAAAGTTCAGAGTCTCCTAAACGTTACATGAACGAAAGAATTCAGAGTGTCATGGATACCTTGGAAGGAGTTGATAAAATGGCTTGTGAACATATACTAAACGACATTTTAGTAGTAGATGAAAAGGTCTACTGGGATGATATAGCAGGTTTACGAAACGCTAAAAACTCACTAAAAGAGGCTGTTGTATATCCATTTCTAAGACCGGATTTGTTTAAGGGTTTAAGGGAACCTATAAGAGGTATGCTTTTATTTGGGCCACCAGGTACAGGGAAAACAATGATTGCAAAAGCAGTTGCTACCGAATCTAATTCAGTCTTCTTTAGTATTAGCGCATCCTCATTACTTTCTAAATATTTGGGTGAATCAGAAAAGCTAGTAAGAGCGCTATTTTACTTGGCAAAAAGATTAGCACCTTCTATAATCTTTATTGATGAGATTGATTCGTTACTAACAGCCAGATCCGATAATGAAAATGAATCATCACGAAGAATAAAAACTGAGGTTTTGATTCAATGGTCCTCATTATCCAATATTGTTGCTCAGAACGAAAACTCTGGAGGGCTCTCTGATAACAGGGTATTAGTTTTGGCAGCTACAAATCTACCCTGGGCTATTGATGAGGCTGCTAGAAGAAGATTTTCTAGAAGAGTATACATACCTTTACCTGATTACGACACTAGATTGATGCATATCACCAAACTACTATCTAAACAACCCAACAACTTGACAATAAGCGAATACGAAGAGGTAGCCAGGATGACAGAGGGATATTCCGGATCGGACTTAACTGCACTAGCAAAGGAAGCAGCCATGGAACCCATCAGGGAAGTTGGTGATCGCCTGATGGATATTAAAAATGAGACCATTAGAGGGGTAACATTTGAAGACTTTAAAAATGCACTAGCTACAACTAAAAAAAGTGTGTCACAACAATCTTTGAAGCAGTTTGATGATTGGTCGACTGAATATGGAAGCACTGGGGTCTAACCTATCTTAAGACAGTCTTGTCTGATATTTTGAGAAGATGTTGACCTAGCAACTGATTTTGATCTTTTTCGTAATTAAGAAACCTGAGGTTTCTAGCATACTAACTCTAATATGACAACTCGCATTAATTATTAATTTACGTAGAAGTTATAATACTACGTTTATAATCTCAATGATAATAACATTAATATTAATATTTATAGCATTCTTGACAAAGTGATCTAATATCTAAATTCCAATTACTGTCACGACGTACAATTGCATTATATCACATACGCTTCAAGTTTATGATTCATTTTGTTTGAGAATGTGCATAAATGTAGTAAAATAATTGCTAAATTAAAACAATCTGGTCAATTTCTAAAACAATTCAGCATAATGCTTTTGGTCCCAATACTACAAACAAACAAGGACCTCTTTAAAACTATAATAGATCAATTGTTTTATGGCTTTCGAAGATCAAATTCATTTAAGGCTGGAGTAGGCCTGATTGGTTTATTGGTCAGTTATATTGTTTATCCGTCAGTGAAGAATATACTATTTAGCAAAAATATTAATGGATCTTTAGCAAGTAGGCCTGATAAATACACTACTGGCTTGGTTAATAAAGGGAATTATTGTTATGCAAATTCAGTAATACAAGCCCTTTCTTCGATAGATTATTTTAGTGATTATATCAATAAATTTGTTATTGGTATTGATGAAAATGAAATTTCTTCAGCTGGTTTGGAGAAGACAGATACCGAAGCATTGTTGTTACACAGGGCTCTTGCAGACCTTCTTAGGAAGTTGCAAATGGTAATATTTGAACCTACAAATGCTGATATTAAACATCTAGTAAGCGTTCTAGAATGGAAGGTTAGTGGAAGGCTGTCTAGGGCTCAGAATGATGCACACGAGTTTTTGCAGGTACTGCTTGAACAACTCCATGTGGAACTATCAAATTCTCATAAAACTAGCTCATGCAAATTCCCTTTTGCTGGTACAATAATTGAGAGTTACAAGTGCTTGCAGTGTCAACATGAGACTGCACCAAAGAAATCAACGTTTAACATATTCGAAGCACCTCTGCCCCAAAAGTATGAAATAGATCTCAATGATGTATTAATGAGTAATAGTAATGAAATTATTGACGATTATAAGTGTATGGTATGTTTGATCAGATCAGTAATAACACTAGAGAGAGCACATGGTTTTAGTGGAACTGCAGAATCAATTAAAGGCAAACTTTTGGCTTTAGAAAAAAAGCTGCCCGATATTACGATTAATGAGGAATTTGACATTGAATTACAAAATTACTTAGATACTTATTGCAAATATGGCTTTAAAAATAATGTTGCTCGGAGGAGTATCCTGAAACAGTGCAAATTTGTTAATGCACCAGATATTTTCGTTATTCACTTATCTAGATCGACATACAATGGGATGACATTTACCAGAAATGGATGCAAAGTTCATTTTGGTGAAACTTTGGATGCATTTGAAACAGTGGCATGTTCCACAAGCTCGAATGAATTTACGAAAAGAGTAAGATATAGACTTAAAAGTATTGTCATGCACACAGGAAGCCATTACAGTGGCCACTATCAGGTGTTGCGACGTAAGCCTATTATAATGAAGAGCAAAGTGTCAGGGGACATTGTTAATACTGGCACCACAATTGGTGAAAAGAAGCCAACTGTGATGGATAGTAATTTCAGGCGTATGAAGTCTACTACGATATATCCTTTCTGGTTGATCTCTGACACTAACGTAAAAGAGAAGCGCATTTCTGATATTGTTAACGAACAGAAATCAGTGTATATGTTGTTTTATGAGAGAATATTGTAGAATAGTATCAGCATTGATATTCTGCTCATAAGTAACCACCCAGTGACATATTTTGTGCATCCACAATTTTTTTTTTTCATGATCCTATGTTGTATTAATATATTATGCATTATTTGAACTTAATCTATATCAATATCCATATCTTCAGTTTCGTTGTTTCCTTCGATTTGACCCCTGTAATTGCTTGTAGGCTCAACTCTCATGTAAAAATCGTTTTCCAGCAAATTGTCAATATCGATCATTAAAGTATCATCAGATAATAGTTTTATTTTGTACCATTTTAACCATTCATTATATGCAAATTGTTTATAGTCAATCCAAGGTATAACTTGCAGTGACTCTGCTCTCATAAGATCCACAATTTGAGTGATAACCCATTTTCTATCACCGGGGTGGCTGGTATCATCTTTATGTGGTCTTCGGAACTTATTATGGTCGACTATTTGTAGTCCGTTATTCTCCGACACAACATCGTCATTTAATGAGAGCCTTTCAAGATCTTCTATTAGTTTTGACTTCTTGAACTCACCAATTGCATATAGGTCTGGAGAGTGAGGTCTTTTCCTTGAGTCACCTTTAAAGTTTCGACTAAATCCCATATACAATCCATACAACAATTGTAAAAAGTATTATTTTAACTATCTTCTATCGGCTATATTGGTTTCCGACCAAAAGAGATCTTATCATGCGGTTGGTTATAAATTACAGCATGCAATAAATTGAACTTCAAACTATCAAAAATAAGTAAGAAAAATCCTTCTCGGAGAACAGTGCCAAAACTCCACTATTACTGAGTTCAACTTCCCGTCAGTGGCTCAAGGAGAAGATTCTGAATATCAGCAAGTTTCCTCTTATAAAAGAAACCCCAACTTGAAATAATCGAAGTTCTAATGCGATGAGCTTTATTATTGAGCCCTGTTCCTTTGAAATTTTGAAAAGCTTCTAAAAAATTCGCTTAAAACTGAGCCCTTTCCCCGGAACGAAGAAAAAGACGCTTCTTTTAATCATTTCAAGCATTTGACAGTTTTTCATATGAATCTGTTCAGAGAAAAGTTATAAGGAAATTTTACCCAAAGGTTGGGTATCTAGAGTCTTCTTTTCACTTTACTGATATTACATTGAGATATTATTGTGGCAGCTATCATGATGAAAGCCAAGGACGAGAAGATGACTCACCTTTTTACACCTCCAATCAACAGTTCCAAATTTGATCCATCATTATCTATAAAGGAGTCATATAAGGGACATTCCGCTCAGGGCAGCATAGCTTCTAATATCTCTTCTACCGAATCATCCAATAGCGAGCTTGGTAAAGATGATTCCAAGGGCTCTAAGAGCCCAAAGCTCAGCAAAGAAGAAATCGATCAGATCAGTCAAATTGGGGAATTACCTGATGAGCTATCTGCCATGATTGACGCTTTCATAGATGACTTGAAACAACCAAAATATGAGCGTCCCTTGTCGGTTCCTCAACTATCTAGCCTGTTTCAGGCATTTTATATCCGTTTTGACAAGCATAGTTTCCATTATTTGCAATCAAAGAAGACGACTTCTTCATCTACAAATGTGTCAACGTTCTTCAATGCTAGGGAGACCTTGACTAGTGGTATTGGTGGCCTCTTTTCCAGAAGTAGAAGTAGTAGTGCAAGTACCAATGTATCCACTAGGAGAAATCGTAGATCATCCTCTATTTTCAGTAATGAATCAGGTAGTAACAATGTGACCCAAATGCTATCTCCTGAAGAGATTCAAAGGCAGTTGAAGACTGATGCATTGAACAATTTAAAGATTGAAAAATATAAAGATCTATGCGAAAGAGATCTATTCAATCGAATTTTGCAAGTTGGAACTTCTGTGCCAATCAGTAGCCCATCCAAATCTGCTAATGTTAATGGAAACTCCACATTAGCTAACTCTACAATGACCAGAGATGTTCATGCAAAGAAGAACGAATCTTTCAGTATAGTTAGCTTGTTTAGAAATAGTCCAGAATTTGGCGAATACGACAAGCTAATTGACGAAAGGGTCAATCTTTTATACAGATTTGATAAAGAGGAGTTTTTTAGTTTATCAGACTTTTTAGATATTCCCAAAGGGAATGATGAATTTGATTCTATACAATCCATTGCAAATATAAAGATGGTTCTAGATGATTTTGCTAACAATGTTATTGCGCCAGGTGAAAAATGTAAATGCTTACTGAAAATGTATGAAATTATGGAGAACTCAAAAGCAATGTCGAATGACGATTTTTTGTCATTATTGATATATTACGTTATCAAATGTCCAATGCTACACATATTTCTAAACATGGAGTTTGTTAGACTCTTTAGAATAAAAAAGAAACTAGTGGATAGTGAACTTTTTGCGATCACGAATCTGGAAGCCGCATTGGTTTTTATAGAAGGTTTAACATTAGATGACTTACCTCAGTTATTGCGGGACAATTTGACTGATAGAGAAAAGTCTTTGTTTGCTGTACCCATAAGTAGAAAGGTAAAACTACCTGAATTAGGGCGGCATGAAATTGACATAGAAAAAGATGCTGAACTTACTAAAAGAATTGAGGTTTCACGAACAGCATCATATGAAGGTTTTAGATCTGTATTTGATTCATCGCTGAGAAATATAATTGATAGAATAAGAGCCTATCCAATCAGTAATGGAACTGAAAGTTCGCCTTGGATAAATACCGACCTGAAAAAGGAAGTTCCAACTCAACTGTCGTCATTCAAGCAGGCGCCAATTTCCAATTATACTCCAAGCATACCAGAAAATTGGAAGCAATTTAAAGATTATGCCTTCGAAGACTTGACAATTTCAAACTTACGTGAAATTTTTGAAATATATAAAGAAATGGTGGACGAAAACTAGTATGAGTTAAAAGCATTTTATGATTGTGCGTCTTATTTATTTGTGGCTCCTATCACTGTACGTTGCATGAAAACATATTATTTATGAATATATATATCATAACAAAATTCAGATATACAAACTACTAGGTGACTAGAAATCATCAACAGTACCTTACATACCTCTCTATAAAAGGAAAACTTAATGGGCTCCAGAGGAAGGTCAGGTTTAAATTAATAATGTTAGTAAAGTTCAAAATAACCAATTAATTCTGATCACACATTAGCTAGCTTTTCCATAATGTTGTATACTTGTTTTATAGCTTCTGTCTGGCTATTGGTAGAGTCATTAGTTACATCGGGAAAGTACGAATTCGAATGTAGTAAGGTCGTCAATTTTTTCAGCACACTGCTTGTGTATTCAAAGGATTTGCTACAATCTGAAAGGTATCGTATGGCATTCTTCTTCAAGTTCTCATCTTTAGTCTTTAAGCATAGAATATCTAAAAGCAATGTGTTGTTCGGATCATGTATTTTAGCATAATTAATGCCATGTATAATTGGAAAAGATAATTTACCTTCGGATATATCATCAGCAAATCCCTTAGTTTCGATCATCGATGAGTCAGTAAGATTCAAGTAATCGTCTCTAACTTGATATATAATTCCTAGTAAATTTCCCAATGGAACTAATGATTTCTGACCCTGCCAGTATTCGCTTAAGCGTTCCATGATTTTAAGCGTTAATCTGAAGAGTCCACCAGTTTTATTCATAACCATGTTGAAATACATTTCCTCTGTTGGTACAACCTTAGGTAAGGAGTCACGCCAGTATATATCCAATCCTTGGCCTCTGTGAAGATATAGAAGTTCCTCGTTAAATATTTTCATTAGATCATTTGAAGTTACTGCATCATGAGACAGGTTTCTAAGTAAATCCATTGCTACAAAATACATGTAGTTTGCAGTATTAATGGACATGGGTACACCATAGAGCATATGTGATGCGACTACTCCACGCCTCAACTGTGAGTTATCTTCAATGTCATCGATAATCAAACTTGAATTGTGGAGGATCTCTACAATCTGAGTGAGTGTTTGTATAATATTCTCATCTAGCAAATAGAACTGGTTAAAAAGATGTATTAATTTGGCTCTGAAGTTCTTTCCCGGGTTTGATGCAATGTGATTGTATGGTTGATTTATTGAATTTTCATCTGATTGTGACCATGCTGGTGGTGATTCTATCAAAGTCTTCAACTTTTCTAAAGTCATAGTTTGTGCCTCAACTTTCAATTGCTGAGCATAATGTTGACAACTCTTGATTAGATATATACACCCAAAACTTATAGGATAGCATTGATGACCGTGCTGATCATTATAGATTGTATTCCTGTCAAAAGTATAAGTGTGTCATAACTTTCTAAGAAAAGTTCGTAGCAAAGTGACACATGATTATTGCTTCAGTGGGACTAATATTTCTCAATGAGTTTGTGTTGTTTGTAAATGTAATTTATAGTGCAATGATAGCAATAACTAGCCGTATTTATTATTGATAAAGTGCCTATTTTTCTATTACCTCTGGTGTATTGTGGATCATTTGTCTTCATCTCTAAACAATTTAACATAAAAAGTATTTTATGCATAATAAGGAAAATTCTACTTCTAGCAATTCTAGTGCTTAACAATAATTTCTATCAGTTTTGTTGCTTACCGTGAGCCTAATTCTTCATAAAATATATAAAGTACATAATCGCTATGATCTAAATATGAAAGAAAATAAGGAATATAGTTAGAAAGTCAATTTTTCCAGGAAAAATTGACCAGATTAACTGAATTAGCTGGTGAGGCAATTTGAATGTTTATTAAGTACAAACTGAGTATTTGTAATGCTGTTTTATTTTTCACGTGAATATTAAGGTTATTGATCTATAATGCTTTAATCAAAAATCCGTGAATAACGGAATTGAAAGTTGAAGCGGATCATTTTGATCCAGTTCTGAGCTTGAATATCTTTTGAGCTCTTTTTTATATTTAGTTGGCCATAGCAAGGATGAATCATCATATGGGAAGTACCTCTTTTCCATCAAAGTGTGCATGATTTGGAAATCTGACGATTTAAGCATGTTCATTTGATGTAATGTGGTGTTTATTTCGTTCTTTCTTAATATTTGTTTGATATCTTCGATATCAATATCATGCAACTCGGCAGTACGCTCAATTCTGTCATTATTTGATGTCTGTTCGCGGATGGTCTTCAAAGCTTCAGCTGAAATTTCAATAGTTGGTTTGTATAATTTTTGAGAATTTTTGTTAGTTTCTAAATTTTCAACTTCATGTAGCAATGACCCAATACTCTTTATTATATTGGAATAAGATACCATGTCGTCCGGTAGTTTCAGACTAGCAAATGCCTGTGGCCCCTTGTATTCTGGCTTGGTTATGTCCTTGTAATACAGTTCATATTGAAATTTGGCTAACTTTCTTAGCTTTTCACGATGGTTTGCAAGAAACTTTTTGGCATTTATCCAATCTATCCGGGCATCTGAATGAATTAAGCCTGTTAGAGCAGGCTCTGGTTGTTTATAATTCGAATAGTCGTTGAATGAGGGTCTTTCAAAAGTCAATTTTTTGATACGACAACTATTATCATAGTTTCCCATAACATGTGGCACTTTCTTTGATGTAGGTTTGTTTATCCTTTTCGATACCTTCCTTTTATTTATCATGGGGGTGTATCTAACAATCTTTTGTGGTAGACCTTTAGGCTTAACATCTTTATTGAAATTGTGTGGTGGAGAATCAGGTTGTACCACAACAGTCTTTAAACCACCGATTCTTCCTTTTGACTCAGAATAGTTGACTTTCTTCCGCTTCCGCAACTCCATGATTTTGATGAACTAAAAAAATAATGTTGCATATACATCTATCATAAATAGAAGCTGGAACTAACTTCTGTATAGCATAAACTAGTTAAAAATATCAAACTTTCTATAACGTTGTTTCGTAAATATGATATCTTCCTTCATTGCCATACTCATCATATCAGCCATTGTGTGCCATCGCAGCTCATCGCATAAAAATTCAAATCAAAAAAAATTCTACAAGATGATCAGAGTGATAAAAAGAAAAGTAACCTTAATATATTTGTAGATAAAATTGATCTTGTTCTATAACCCTCATAGTGGTTGGTTGATGTTTGATTAGTAAATACCTTTGATTGCTACTAACTTATAGGTTCAAACCCTTCATTTAGGATTTCGTTCTTAATTCGTTGGCATCTATTACCTTGTGGTCCGTTTTCGTCTACGCATCTAATTAACAAGTGGACGTGTGCAATTCCTTTAATACTTTGTAAATTTCGGTAGTTGATAAACCAGCAATAATCGTCTTTCATATCAAGATCCAGGTATTTTGACAGATTGTTGTGAATAAATGTTTCTATTTTTGTCTTCATTTCAGGATTCATGTCTGTTGAAGACTCGTTTTTATTGTATAGAGGCAGATTAATCTTAGACCATATTAAAAGATGTGATACTTGGGGTTCAAAATTGTACGGAAAATCATTTACGCTCAGCTTGTATAAATCCTTTCTCGAGAAACTCAAAGACAGTTTTTCTTCTTCACTGATGTCATTCACACTTGCGAGCTCATTTAAAGTCCATCCCAGTTTATTCAAAATGTAGTCACCAATTTCAATATTCTTCTCAGCTAATATTCTCTTATGCTCATGATACTTTTCGGTTTCAATTGGTGACCTCTTCAAGTTCTGCAATTCCCCTGACTCAATGTTCTGTTTGATACTTGCCCAGTTCATAGGCTGTAATGCCATTTCCAATTGTCGATAATTTATATGATATAGTCTTGTGTCCTGTATTAGATGATCTAAATAGTAAGAAGATCTTTTGTGTTGTTTGGATATCGAATGCTAGTATGATATTCTGCTTTATTATAACACTGAAGAAAGAGTTTTTTATGTTTTGGTCCATCTTTGAAGTAGCCGAAATGTAAAATGTTGTTGCCCATATCGTGAAAACGGAAAGAGCTTAACTTTGTCATAGTTCATATCGAAGAGGTTTAGAAGTATTTAAATACCTTTTAGGATACCATGATTCAACTCATAGAAGAAGCAACTTGACGACCTATACCATGACGGTACCGATTATATCTTTGATGCCTAGTTACAATTCCATGATCAGAGGCTGTCCTGGGATTAGTGACACATTACCACGAATAGAGTGCCAATTAAGAGTGCGCTCGAATAATGGCAGTGAGTTTAGGATAGCTAAGATTGAAGTTATACTAAAATCTGTAGAAACTGTGTTTCCTCAGAGTCACGTATCCTACTCTTTCACTCCAATAGGCAAATCGAAATCAAAGCCCAGAAAGAATGAGTCAATCTCATATCATTACAAAAAGTCTTTTTATTTAGCTAACGATGAGAAATGTAAAGCTGCTAAGAATAAAAACACTCAAAGAATATCAAAACCTTTGATTGGAGTGGATTTTCCACTGACAATATCTCTGCCAGCGGATATCAACGACACTAATTTCAATTCGCGGTTTGGAACTTGCGTAACATATCTGGAATGCAACTTATTGTACTATGATTTAGAAAAAGTCGGCCCTAGTTTCGATAGTGTTCCTCCTGAGCTGAAGAATTTTATTACAACAGTTAATGTTGAAAGATATACCAATCTTCCATTGAAAAAGCTATTCCCAGCGATAGAGAAGAATTTCTACTCTCCGGATAAAAAGCTGAAAGCCAAAGTGTACGTTGAGAATCCATGCATTACAACTGATGATCTGCTTAAAATAAAACTAAAAGTTATGCCAAATCAACATAGTAGTTCGACAGCACCCGAATACGAAAATAGTGTTCTATTCAAGAAGAAGTTAAAAGTCAAGAGTGTTACGTTTCAAACTAAAGAGATTTTTCAATGCCACAGTGAGACATATGAATCGAAGGAATACGTGCTGGACACAGAAACCAAGAATTATAATGAGATAATCACAATGAATGGATTTGAAACAGCAAATGACATTCATATATGCACTAAAGATGTTCTATTCAAAGAATTCGAAAATACAATGCTTGAGCCTGAACTTCTTTACAAACTGCCAAAACAACCTGAAGGCAATATGACCAATAGAAATGTTCCCACTAAATTATTACAAAACAAGGTTGATGCTATTCCATTTAGATATCACTGCTCCATATCAACTAATGGCAAATACTACTCAATTGGCCATGCAATAGATATAAAAATAAAGATTGGTAGTGGGAAAGATTTTGAATTTAGCATTCCAATAACAATTTCACAATGGCTGAAATCACACACAAAATATATCCAACAAGCTATTATTCAGGAACGTGAGATTGCTTCACACGCAAAAAGATTCTATAGCGGATATGGGGGACTACAAAAACATTCCAATGGAATGATTGAGTACCCTACATTACCACCAATAATATATGACTCTCGAGAGCACAATAATAGTAAGAATTTCCATATTTTCCAGCTAACTTCAGGAAATGGAAAATCGCAACTAAAGAAGCTTCCCATTATAGACTAGTGTTTCGAAGTTGAAACTAAGCATTTTAAGTAAATAAATCTATATTCATAATTAATTTTTGTATTTCATTAACTCCATTCAGCAGATACTCATAACTGGTGCCATCTATTATTTATCACTTTGAACATGATATCAAAGGCGTATAGAAATTAGTAAAAATAGTAAAGGGTACCTGGTGGTCGGGATGAAAGCTATTCGAAACAGCCATCAAACTATAACAAGTACTCAAAATAAAAACTGGAAAATATAATTCACTAAACATTAATAAGTCTCAGTAGTCTAAGATTGAGTACGACAATTAATATCCCTATGAATCAGATCCCTACAGCATTGAATGAAGAGGTACCGTTATTTGAGAACTCGAGCTCTTCCCAAGACAAGGAAACTTTGGAAGGAGTAGCTGATGTATATTCCATCATAGTAGCATTGGATTATGTTGAAAAGGCGTATCTGAGAGATTCTATAAGTAGTACCCATTACACGCAGTCAGTGAATAAATTACTAGCACAGTACAAGACCTATATGAGTATGCCAGATATATCCGAATATGTAGGGGATCTCCATGATTTTAAAGAAAAGTACAATATAATTGCCTCTAATGCTATAACAAGATTAGAAAGAGGTATTCCCGTCACGGTTGAGCATGCAATTGATATAGATACGAACAACGACGGTTCAAATGGCTCATTGGAGTCAAAGAGCCAAGGAGGGAAATATAATGCTAAAAATGTAGCAGAAGCCACAGGAAATTTTATTACAATTATGGATGCCTTAAAACTCGATTACAAAGCAAAGGATCAATTACACCCATTAATGGCCGAACTTTTGCTTAGCATTAATAGGGTTACAAATCATGATTTTGAAAATAGATCAAAACTGGTCGAGTGGATAGTAAAAATCAACAAAATGAAGGTAGAAGAAACATTAGATGAACATGAAGTAAGAGAGTTACTATTTATACTTAATCAAGCATACAAGAGTTTCTATTCTTTATTAGGGTGAATGATATTTGAAAATTCAGAGCTACATTTTCATTTAAAGGTTCATAAGCACTGACTAATACAGGACATAGTATCTCCTAATGAATCAATGAAAATGAACAAGTATAATATGTAAAGGAAGAGAACAAAACCTTGGACTTACTGCTCCCTGAAACGACAGGTACGATACTTTCCATAGCAAAACCACTTCCCTAGTTTCTTGAAGAGACGAACAAGAAAGCTATATAATACCCATGCTTGATCAAGCTATGGAAAACTACTTATAGAAAGATACCAAAATACTACTTATTGCAAAGCTAGAGACTAAATCATCGCAATGCATTATATTCGCATTTGTAATTTACCCTGCCAAAGGTTATCGATTTTTTTCATTTTATGAAAAAAAAATGGGCGTTGACGTCGAATAAAAACAGTGGCCTTAATGACTACATATATCAATTTGATATACTTTCTGTTAGTATATACATATCATTCAACAGAACTAGACCATTTCTTAGATTTCTATTTACTCGGATAACGTTTGTTGATCATTCTTTAGAATTGTGTATCATAAGACAATAGGTATCAAAAATTGGGAGTGTTCATTGAAGGAAAAAGAAGGTTACTGAATAAACACAATAGTATTACTAAACAACTTTAATACCTTATAGACGCCAATTATCAGAGGATTAATTTTATTTTTACTGCATTTGTTTACATTCAAGGATGCTTTCTTTATTCAGATGTGCAGTTACCAGGGCACCACATATTGCATCTAAGGGTATTTCTGTTCAGATATCCAGAAATCTAGCCAATTCTCTAATAGTACAGAACAAAAGAAGACTAAATACAAAGTCTTACTTTTTACAGGAACAGAAGAAGGATGACAAAAAAGCTCAATCCATATTGACTGACGACCTGCTTTTCAAAGCTGGTATTGATGTAGAGGAAGGTAAGAAGGAAGGGCAACAAAAGCAACATGAAACAGAAGAAGGTAATGAAGAGCAACAATCTGAAAATTCCAGCAATAAAAAAAGGAAAAGAAGGATGACTTCTGCCGACAAGAAGAAAGAAAGATATGCTAATTACTTTTACATTTTCACTTTTTCATCATTAGCTGGTCTTGGCCTATACATGTGCAGAGACTGGGAGGAGAATGAGGATGATGAAATGAAAAAAGATATCGACAATGGCTATACACCTGACCTGATGTACAAAAGATTTAGAGCTAGATTTAATTCCGTTTTTACTTACTTCCAGGAGCCACCTTTTCCTGATCTGTTACCTCCTCCACCACCAGCTCCATATCAAAGACCACTAACATTGGTTATTACTTTGGAAGACTTTTTGGTTCACTCTGAATGGGATCAAAAACACGGTTGGAGAACTGCTAAGAGACCAGGTGCTGATTATTTCCTTGGTTACCTATCTCAATATTATGAAATTGTTCTGTTTTCTTCCAACTACATGATGTATGCCGAAAAAATTGCAGAGAAAATGGACCCTATTCATGCTTTCATATCTTACAATCTATTCAAAGAACATTGTGTATACAAGGATGGTGTCCATATTAAAGACTTATCAAAACTGAACAGAGACTTAAAGAAAGTTATGATTATTGACACCGATGAAAACAGTTACAAATTGCAACCTGAGAATGCTATCCCTATGGACCCTTGGGACGGTAAAGCTGATGACAAACTTTTGAGATTAATCCCATTTTTAGAATACATGGCAACTCAACAAGTTGAAGATGTAAGACCTATTTTGAAGAGCTACCATAATAAGAGAGAACTTCCTGCTGAATTTGAACAAAGAGTTCAAAAGTTGAAAAATAAATTTGAACAAGACCAGAAGAAGAAAAATGATAGCAATTGGTTATTAAAATTGCTTGGCCTTGCTCCAGTAATTAACGGTATTGGTGGAGGCAACAAGTTCCCTCTAGATATGATCAGAGAAGAAGGTGAAAAGAACTATGTTAGATTCATGAAGTTGATTGAAGAGGAGAAGGAAAAAATGCGTATCCAACAAGAACAAATGAGTGGTCAAACTTTTACTCTAAAGGATTATGTTGAAGGTAATATTCCTACCCCAGAGGAACAGATGAAGATGCAACTTGAAAAGCAGAAAGAAATTGACGCTCTCTTTGAACAAAAGAAAAAGGAACAACAAGCCAACAAATAAGCTTATGAGGAGTATTAGAACTATTCTTCTAAAGTTGTTCAATCTTATTAGAGCTACGATTTCAAATATCCTATACCAATCATGTTGCTGATCGACCTTCTGTATTATGACAATGAAGCAACATTCACAAATGAAAGAACAATAATAAATAGTTATTTCAATGATTTCTTGTATTTATCTAATCGTTTATGTTTTACAGAATTTTTAACTAATATTGCTAATTTACAACCCTTGCGAATACATATTAACAGTACATTACAAACCACTTATCCCGATTTCATATCAATACAATACTATATACTCAGCGCTTATTTTCAAGATTTTATTCGCTGCATGTTCAATAAGATTACAATACAAGTATATATTCCGTGGCACATCTTATTTTTGTTTCTCTTAGGATAAACTTATCCGTAAAACAATGAGCACATAAATTTACACACTAATCCGTGGAATACGGAAACTAGCATAACATGTGAAAAATAAAATATGTTGACGAACAAAAATCATTTGAAACATGGTGACCCATTGTGACCCATTGTGATGTCTCGAGAATTTCACTCATTTGTTTTACCTGTCGAGAACATCCACAGTATTTTGCTATCTACAAAGTTCAATGGCTGCTCTATATTTGTTCTCATCAATGTTGGCGGAAAAACTATAGAGAGTTGAATGTCATCCCTTCATTTCTAAATAACTAATATTTATCAAAGATAAGAAAAATGTTAAAAATGTTGAAATATTTTCTTTTGAATGACAGTTACACTTCGGAATCGGCGAAGGAGCCATCTACAAAATATGCATCTGATGGCGCAGGTCCTACATTGCACGCCAATAATGTAGGAGACGATGATGGATGACGTAGTAGAATGACGATAAATATATTTTTAGTTGTTACAACAAGCAAAAGAGGGGTTCTTGAGTGTCTCTAAGTTTTGAAAACGGTGATTACTTTGCCTTTCAGTGACAAATATGTAGTTGAGATCTGATCGGTCAATAGCTTGGGGATGCTTTCGAATAAGAAAGAAAACATAATAGAAGTATAAGAAATACAAAAAAGAGGGTCTGGTTTGAATATATGAGCCGTCATACAGGAATATTGTCCGAAAAATGTCTATTCTAAGAACCTAGACGGGGCAAATCAGAACATGGGAAATGAGCTGCTATGGCGTAAAGTTGCTTGGCCTACGGCTAATCTAATACCCCACTTAATTGAAAGAAAAATAGACATAATTTGATTTTCAGATCTGACAATTGCAAAAATGAGGGGTATTAAAATGCCAGTACGGATGGAAATGCTTTTTCAGTGACACAGAAATTGAAAAAGCAACAATAACTTTGTACATCCTCCAGTGAAAAGCATCAGTAGTAAGGTATCTTTGCTTGCCTACAAAGTTAGAACAAAACAAAACGTAAAGAAAGGAGGCACAGATATGAGTGAAACTCACCAGAGAAAAATATATTTCTTGGAAATGACATAGCTTCTCGTAATATCTTCATAGTTCACGATACAACGTGAAGGCCATCAATTACGATTCAAAAACACGAAATACCTATACACGGAATTAGGGTGTCATGTGATCGGCTTGAATTGTGAGTTTCCCTTTTACAGTACTTTGAACAAGTTGATGAATGTTCAATAATTGCTACAGCCGCATACAAGAACGGGAATATTCTATTTTATCCCGGGAGCAATTACATCTAAGAATTAGTACACGCAAGGCTATAATAAGATCATGTTTACCTAAGGAAGCACTAGTCTGGACATTCCGTTTGTGACGCTTGTCGAAATCCATGAACTTCGGATTGAATTATGATTGGCTTTTAAATGCTTTGATAAAGATACTCTGACCTGATTAGGAAAGCTTTGTACCCTCAATTAGACAATACAATCATGTAAGGACATATGTCAAATTGTAAACAATCGCCATTGTTTTCACCAAAATTTCAAAAGGATAAAGAACGACCATTAAGAATAGAGATCAATACTATTGGCCAGGATATCTTTTTGACGTAATATTTTCAATAAATTTTATGTAATACCTTCTATAAAGGGGTGTCGGTTCGTTAACGGAATATAGGGGCGGCATATCGAAAACTTCGGAAACTACTTTCCCGACGGACCTCTTGATTTACAATGGCACAAATATCATTATTTAGTGTTCTATTACTAAAAGTTACAATGTCCATGTTACTTGTCTCTTAGGTGAACTATTCCCGAGTTTTCGAAAATAAAAACAAGTTTAGAACAATCCTGGGAAGGTTAACTTTAAACATTGCAGGCCATTTAGGAGTCAGTAATCTTTTTTTTGCAGCGTGAGTTTACCATACTTCCTAGTTTGATAAAATCACTATTAGATACATATCTCTATAAAGACACGATCCATGGAGCCGTTTCACCGAAAGCTCATGCGTTCTTAAATAGGGGATAATGCATTCGTCCCTTTTACTGTCCCAATACTGATATCGGAAGTGCACGAAGAGCTCTTGTTTCTTTTTAATACTTTCACATAACCAAGGAACAAAGTAAGAGGTGCAAGGATTTGTACTACGTTTAATGAGTATCCAAAGCTATTATTTTTTCATGTTCGCGCCAACTATTCGATGTAGACCCTTGGGTGTAGCTTAATGCCATCGGGCATAGCGCAGAACAATCTTTTGCCCTACTCATAGGAAATGTAACACCGTTCGAATGTTTTTGTAATGGTTTAGAAAGATAATCCAAATACGTCATGTGGCAAAAGCTCTTTTAGCCTCCATTACTTGAAAAGCCTTCATGAACAGAAACAGAGTTGCCGAAGACATAGATTCAACAACTGGTAGCATCCGAGCTATACTTTTGTCCCATGTGCAATCAAAAGGTGCAGCTATTCTCTATAGTACCTTGTCCACACCCATCGCCTCCTCTTTTTTGAAATTTTCATCGAATTTGAAAATCTTAAAAAAAGCATTATATCTATTTTCATTTCTTTTTTTTTGTTTGTAGGCCCTTGGTGTATAATCGAGGGCAGCGCAGAGAACCCCGCAACTTCCATTGCAATATCTCATTATAATGTAGATCATGCTCTCCTCGAGAAAATGTTAGGGCACTTCATTCACTACTGCTTTTTGTGAGCAAGGTATCATACAAAGGGCCAGTTAAATGTGTAGTGATGCCATTATCATAGTTCAACTATTGTGCTTGGCTGTACTAGTATAGGTGCTGTTATAACCAGCTGTTCCCGAGCTCATTAGTGTACTTGTATGTAATGGTAACGATAAAGAAAGAGCAACTCCTCTTTTTTTGCTTCCAGTTCGGGGTCCCTTCCCATGCATCTTCCCTAAATCCTGTACATCCAATTTGTCCTTTGGACAAAAAATAGAGCTCTTGATAGCGGGAAGCTGTCATCGCAATACGTTCAGCAAAGAAAGAGTTAAGAATTATGTAAGGTTTCATATGATGTGAAATAGACAACTATAGTATAGGCTCGGAATCGAAAGAAAAAAAAAGAGGGTTGAGAAATATGCTATAGATGATGGAATTGCCGGGAATAAGATCGGACTGATGGAGAGGGGCTACCCATATACATCATTTCAACAACTGTTCTTATTAATGTTTGTTAATATCAAATGAGAAACCACTCCATCAGAAAACATATAAAAACAGACAGGGTTTTGAACAATGTGTGAAATAAGTACCATTTATTTTTAAGTCATGTTTATTTTGGTTCTAATAGTTACACACTTAAGGATATACCTTATTAAAACATAAAAACAATACTTTTACAACAGGATTTTTGATTATTGAGTTTTATCTTAATCCCAAGAAAGAAAGAAAACAAATCAGTATATAATCCTATACTGCCCAACACTAATCAATTCCATTACTACCACAAAATAATATATTATGGCTTACAAGACTGCTGCTACTAAAACCATTAAGCTACCAAATGGTCTAACCTACGAACAGCCAACTGGTCTGTTCATTAACAATGAATTTGTTGAATCCTCCGATGGTAAGACAATGACCATCGAGAATCCATCTACACAAGAGCCAATTGTCGATGTCTTCTCCGCTACTAAAGAAGATGTTGACTACGCTGTTGACTGTGCTGAAAGAGCTTTTGAAAAGAGTGACTGGGCTACTCAAGACCCAAAGGTTAGAGCCCGTTATTTGAGCAAGCTAGCTGACCTAATGGAAGAACAACTGGAACTTATTGCCTCCATTGAAACCTTGGATAACGGTAAGACAATTGCTCTATCCCGTGGTGATGTTCAACTATCTATTAACTGTATCAGAGATGCTGCCTCATATGCCGATAAGGTCGACGGTAGAAGTATTGACACTGGTGATGGCTACATGAACTACACCATCAGAGAACCAATTGGTGTCTGCGCACAAATTATCCCATGGAACTTCCCACTGATGATGCTATCATGGAAAGTCGGTCCAGCCTTGGCCATGGGTAACTGCATTGTCCTAAAGCCAGCTTCTGCCACTCCATTAAATGCTCTATATTTCTCTTCTCTATGTAAACAAGTTGGTATTCCAGCTGGTGTTGTCAACATTATCCCAGGTCCAGGTGGTATGGTTGGTACTGCTCTAACCACTCATCCAAAGGTCAGAAAGGTGGCTTTCACTGGTTCTACCGATATTGGTAAGGATATTGCTGTCAAGGCTTCTGCTTCTAATTTGAAAAAGATTACTTTAGAATTGGGTGGTAAGTCTGCTCATTTGGTCTTCAACGATGCTAACCTAGAAAAGACCTTGCCAAACTTGGTTAATGGTATTTTCAAGAACGCTGGTCAAATCTGCTCTTCAGGTTCCAGAATATACGCTCAAGCAGGTATTTACGACAGATTACTAAAGGAGTTCAAGGCCTACATCGAAAAGAACATTAAGGTTGGTAACCCATTCGATGAATCTAACTTCCAAGGTGCAATCACTAACAAAGAACAATACAACACCATTTTGAAGTACATCAACATCGGTAAAGAAGAAGGTGCAAAGGTTCTTACTGGTGGTGAAACTGCTGCCGAGAAAGGTTACTTCATCAAGCCAACTGTCTTCTACGATGTCAAGGAAGATATGAGAGTTGTCAAGGAAGAAATTTTTGGTCCATGTGTTACAATCTCAAAGTTCGAAGAGATCGAAGATGGTGTTGCCATGGCCAATGACTCTGAATTCGGTCTAGGTGCTGGTATTGAAACTGAAAACTTGAGCACTGCTTTGAAAGTGGCTAAGATGCTTCACTCTGGTACTGTCTGGATTAACACATACAACGACTTTGACTCCAGAGTTCCTTTCGGTGGTTACAAGCAATCTGGTTACGGTAGAGAAATGGGTTCTGAAGTATACGAATGTTACACCCAAACCAAGGCTGTCAGAATCAAGTTATAATCTTATCAATTCATTTTATGGCATTTTCTAACGTTTTGTTCAATTATTATTGGTTTTATCAGTAGCTTAGGTCTAATGATTTGTCACTGAATTTCAATTGACGAAGCACCAGTGATGATGAGGTAAAACTGATTACAGTCCAAAGCATCAAAACAAAAATTCACGCTGCATTACCCAGTAAAGAGGTTCTATGAAGACCAATTTAATCTGGGTTTATTCTATACTTTTCACGGTTTTGTTTTCATGACAGTAATCCCTCTGTGAGGGTTCTGTTGTATATGTATTTTCATATATTAGGTCGATAAGAATAAGTAGAAATATTCGTTCTCAATGTAACCGAATCACATACATGTGTTAACATTAAACATATCAGCTGGTCAAAACTAATTTGCCCAGATACATTCGAGTAAAATCCAGTGAACTTGGAATTGTAGTTACGGTTCTATTTTCATTTTTCGCGAAAGCTAAACAGGAATTTTTACGTGAGATGCCATCGTTCCAATAAATGACTTGATGAGATAATTATAAGCATGTATGCTTATATTAAATATAGAAGATCAAATTAATAAGATCACAGAAGAAACTACAAATAAAAAATGACAGAATCGGAGTATAGCTCAAAGGTAAGGCTTTTAATATTACAAATACTTTTACAACATCAGCAGTCATTGGTCATGAAGAATAAAGATCTCGACATCAAGAAACTCTTAGTCGAACCTGTAATAGATATTGAAGTAATGAATAATTGCCAATCAAACACATTTCTAAAATTAAATGCACCTACTGTATCTAAACTGACTGTCAGAAATCTAAGGTTTTTGGTCGAAGAATGGCTTTCCGAAGGTATCCCTAATGTACCGAAGGAAGAAACTACCATTATCACACTAGCAAACTACTATTATTCAAAGAGGATCAACGAATTAGAAGAGAAGGAACTACCAACCATCAGAAGTGAAGCTAAGGAGTTATTTGACCGATTAAAATAAGACCTGCATCAATAGAGCAATACTCCAGTTAATAGCACGTGATCTGCATTTTACAGCATAACACCATATTGGTCATGTAGCCTTTTAGTGCACTTGATACGACTGAAAAAATTGGTTTTCCAACTTGATCAAGTATTACTTTTGCCGATGCTCATCGCAAATTCATATTTTTATTGCACTATTATTAATCAACAACTACTGGGAAACACACACGATCACATTTGCCATACCTATCTGTGAGTTTTCGTTGAAATATAGTTGCCAACGCTATATATTATAGTTCAATTATTTTATTCTCGTTCATTTGTTTAATTGTATTGGCTGCGTGCATTACTACTATTTTCGGCTACAACGGCCATACACCAACAAGTACTGCATTAGAATACTGTTTTAAGGAACTTAAGTTTAAGTCAAGAAAATATGCGTAATCTAATTACACTGAATAAAGGCAGATTATTGCCTGTTGCAACATCAGAACTTTCCGAGAATGAAACAGTTTTTACTGTATTGGACAGCACTTTTGATACTATGACTGATAGTATTACATGTGTTTTGGGATCATTGGAAATGGGTGCTATTGAAGTGCAACAGTTTATGAAGGATGGATCTCGTAACGTATTGGCTTCTTTTAATATTCAGAATTTCAACGATAGACTACTTTCATTTATACATTTTGGAGACATAAACCAGCTAGTGTTTATTTTCGAAATGGGTGACATTATCACAGCAACGTACGATTCAGTCACATTTGACCCAGCACAGACAATTGTTGAAATTGCAGGTAGTATTGATAATGGTATCTACGCTGCACAGTGGTCTCCTGATGAAGAAACTGTGGTTTTGATAACTAAAGATCGAAATGTGGTACTATTAAGCAGATTATTTGAACCTATTGCCGAGTATCATTTGGAAACTGATGATCTTAAGAAATCCAAGCATGTAACTGTTGGCTGGGGTAAGAAAGAAACACAATTTAGAGGTAAAGGTGCACGAGCTATGGAACGTGAAGCCCTAGCTTCCTTGAAAGCCTCTGGTTTGGTAGGGAATGAGTTAAGAGACCCAACAATGCCATATATGGTGGATTCTGGTGAAATTACATCTTTAGATAGTAAGGAGGTTACAATCACTTGGAGAGGTGACTGTGAATTTTTTGCTATATCAACAATTGAGAACGTAGAGCTACCAGAGGAACCTGGTCATGAGATCCAAAGAAGAGCATTTAGAGTATTTTCACGTGATGGGGTCTTAGACAGTGCGTCTGAACCAGTTGATGGTATGGAACACCATTTAAGTTGGAGGCCTCAAGGTTCTTTAATAGCTTCAATTCAAAGAAAGTCTTTTCTAGAGGAGGAAAGTTCATTAGAGTTAATTTTTTTCGAAAGAAATGGTCTCCGTCATGGAGAGTTTGACACTAGACTTCCTGTTGATGAATTTGTAAAAGAACTTTGCTGGAATTCGAATTCTGATGTGCTAGCAATTGTATTAAGCAACCGAATTCAACTGTGGACATCAAAGAATTATCATTGGTTTTTGAAGCAAGAAATTTACTCGGAAAGTATCAGCTTTGCTAAATGGCATCCAGAAAAGGACTTGACACTAATGTTTGAATCCGGTAATGGTGTTAATATCGTCGATTTTGCTTATAAAATGACAAACGGTCCTACACTTGAACCTTTTGATAACGGTACTGTTATGGTTGTTGATGGAAGTACTGTCAACATCACACCATTTGCCTTAGCAAATGTTCCACCTCCTATGTATTACAGAGATTTTGATGCTCCTGGAAATGTTTTAGATGTAGCCTGCAGTCTTTCAAACGAAATATTTGCAGCTATCACCATAGATGAACTTGTAGTAGCATATGTTCCAAGCATAGATGACATGAAGAAAGGTCAACATCCAACTGTAGTAAGTGAGCTTTCGAAAGCCACATTTGCTTCCGCTATTGATAGCTTGCGCCAAGTTGCTTTCATTAATGACAATGTAATTGGTATACTGTTAGACAGTGAGAATTTGTCACATATTGTTTTGGTTGATGTACAAGATGTCAGCCAACCCGTTTTATTAAAGACTGTGGAAATATTTGATAAAATAGTACTCATGAAGACTAGTTTTGATTACAACCACATTGTGTATGAAACTCGTGATGGTAGTGTTTTCGAGGTCGACGTTGAAGGTGAACTAAAACAAATAACAAAGTTTCCACAGTTAGTTATCGACTTCAGAGTCAAGCGTGTTCATAACATGTTGGAAGGAAAAGAGGATAACTGGGAATCAGAAAGCTCTGAAGTAATTGCTTTTGGTCTTACCTCATTTGGTAAACTTTTTGCTAATAATACCCTTCTAACTACCGCTGTCACTTCATTCGAGGTAACTGATAAATTTCTGATGTTTACAACGGCTCAACATAGATTACAGTTTGTGCATTTAAATAATACAAATTTCAAACAGTTACCTATAGTACCTGACCAGGTTGAAGATGAGAGAATAAGAGCTATAGAGAGAGGTTCTTTATTAGTGACATCCATCCCATCAAGGGCTGCGGTAGTATTACAAGCAGATAGAGGTAATTTGGAGACTATTTATCCTCGTATAATGGTGCTGTCTGAGGTTAGAAAAGAAATAAAAGACCAAAAGTACCAGGAAGCGTTTTTGACCTGTAGAACACATCGTATTAGTCTTGATTTGATTCATGATTACGACCCAGATTCGTTTATATCTAATTTGGATAATTTTATTTTACAGGTTGAAAAAGTTGATCATTTGAATTTGTTTATTTCATGTCTAACAGAAGACGATGTATCATCGACAAAATATAAGGAAACTTTGACTTCCGATATGGCGTTACCTTACGCAGTGGCAGCAGAACCTCTTACCGAAATGCAAGAGTATATGAAAAAGAAAATGTTTGATCCAGCAACATCAAAGGTGAACAAAATTTGTAAAGCTTTCTTGGACACATTGTTATCAAAGGACGAGTACATGAAAAAATACATCAACACGATTTTAACTGCATATGCAACACAAAACCCACAAGATCTAGAATCTGCACTGCTGTTAATTGCATCTTTGTCAACTGAAGAGGATAAGGATTCTAGCGTTACTTATTTGTGCTTTTTGCAAGATGTCAATGTTATATATAAAAGTGCTCTGGCAACCTATGATGTCAAACTAGCACTATTAGTAGCACAAAAGTCTCAAATGGATCCGCGTGAATATCTTCCATTTCTTCAGTCATTATACGAAGAAACAGAAAATCGCAGAAAATATATGATTGACGACTATTTAGGCAACTATGAAAAAGCACTTGGCCATTTAATTTCAACCGAATCTGACTCCACAATTGTGTCTGATGAAATAATTAATTATGTTGAGACACATAATCTATTTTTGAATGCTTTAGCAACATTTAGGTATGAAACTAACAAGCAGAATATGATATACAAGAGCTATGCCAAGGATTTGCAATCAAAACAGGAATATAAAGATGCTGCAATCATTTTTGAAATGCTTGGGGAATATCAAAACGCTGTTAATGCTTACAAGTCTGCGAAGAGTTGGAAACCGGCACTAAGCATCGCAGAACTAAAATTTCCAGATGATGTCCAGGAGCTGGCTAATGACTTAGTGTCTTCGTTGACTTTTGAACATAAATACGAGGATGCTGCCCAAGTTGAACTTATATATTTAAAAAATGTCCGTGAAGCTGTCAAATATTACTGTAAGTCTTACAAATATGATACTGCCATTTTAACAGCCACAAACACAAATAACATCAAGTTTATTGAAGAAATCGTGGACACAGAGCTTGCAGATGGTTTTGGTGTCATTGCAGAATTACTGGCAGACTGTAAAGGTCAAATAAATTCACAGTTACGAAGACTTCGTGAATTGAGAACTAAAAAAGAGGAAGATCCTTATGCTTTTTATGGTCAAGAAACCGAACAGGCCGATGACGTTTCTATTGCACCTTCAGAAACTTCAACTAAAGAATCTTTCTTTACAAGGTATACTGGTAAAACTGGAGGTACAGCTAAGACTGGTGCCTCAAGAAGGACTGCGAAAAACAAGCGTCGTGAAGAAAGAAAGAGAGCCAGAGGTAAAAAGGGTACTATTTATGAAGAAGAATATCTAATCCAGTCTATTGGAAGATTGATTGAAAGATTAAATCAAACTCTTTCTGATTCTTACAACTTAGTTGAAGCGCTTTGCAGAAGAAACAAGAGAGAGCAAGCCTACCAGATCCAGAAGAACTTCTTGGAGGTTATACAATTGCTAAATGAAAACGTAAAGGAGATTTACTCCATAAGTGAAAAAGACAGAGAAAGAATTGACGAAAATGGAGAAGTTTATCTAATTCCGGAAATGAAGATTCCTGAAATCCCGGTCTTTACAATCAATAGAGCGGTCTCATTCTAATATGTATGTGCAAGCTTGATTAATATGTATAACATTAAGAAACTACTACATAAATTACAAAAATTCTATCGATTTATTTTAGTTTATTGTTGTCCGCTTGGGATCTCTCATTCTTAATATGCGCACACTATCATCTATTTCTGCTATGCCTCCAATATCTTGTGGAGTGATAATTATAGTTTGTGTGTTAGGAATATCTTTCAGTTTTTTTACAATTAATTTTGATCCAATCTTTCTATTAACTTGATCCATAAAAACATCGAATTCATCCAGTGCAATAATTCTAGATCTCATTGGGCGCCATGTAGCTAGCAATAGGGCCATTTGAGAGTATGATTTTTCACCCCCAGAAAAAGTGCTTACTTCACGATATCTATCATCATTGGGTGTTAAAATAAGAATACTCAATTTTTTTTCTTTTTTATCAAAATCGAGGTGACCTGCAAACTTCCTTATTCTCATTGATGCTTTAAAGTCATTATCAGCTTCAAAAAAAGTAATCTGTTGCGTTCTTTCTAAATTTTGTTCTCTTATTTTTATGGTTCTTGTCAACTTACCTAACACCTCCTCTATTACTTTATATTTTTTACTAGCATCAATAAATTTCGTCTTTGCATTATTATAATTATCTACAATTTGCTGCTGGGACATCCCCATCATTTTTTCGGCTTCTTGCAATTTCTGTTGAATGTTTGTTATCTCTTGTTTAATTTCTTCTTGTGAGTGTGGTAAATCATTAGATAACTCGGCTCTTGGACAAATTTCCTGAGCTTTTTGTTTTTGTAACCCCACACCATCCTCTAAAACTCTAATATTGTCTGCAATTTTAGGTATATTTTTCTCAATATTTTTGACAGATTCTAGTAATTCTTTAATGTGATCTTGATATTTTAGTATTTTATCTTTTGATCTTCTCAATAACTCTCTATCATTTTCAATCTCAGTTTTACTTTGATCCAGCTCATTTTTATAAATCATATATTGCTCTTGCAGTGGCTTAATGTCTTCAACCATATCTGCAAGATGCAGTTGAATAGATTTTCTAGTCTCTAAATAACTTTCCACAGCCACTTCCTGATTCTTTTTCTCTTCAATTTGCATATTAAGCTTACCAGTATCAACCTCTCTCGTTATATTTGTTTTGAAGCTCTTAATTTTTTCATTGTTGGCTCTATAAGTGTCCTTAGTGTGCACTAATGCTGTCTCACATTCTTTTAATTCATTATTAATTATTTGAAGTCTATCTTTGTATCTACTTTGAGTACTTTGTTTTTCTTCTTGAAGATTTCTTATAACAGTATTAATATAAGCAATATTATCCTCAGAGGAAGTACCAACCTTAACTCGGATTTTATCTTGATATTTCACAGAGTCAATTCTTGTTCCTCCTGTAAGCTGATAGCCATAGTTATTATCTCTAATAGAAAGTGCAACTTTTGTATCACCCCCATTCTCTAAGAGAAACTTTCTAGCTTCTGACATATTTTCGATCAACAAGACCCTGTCTATCTTATTCATATCCACAAATACAGCAGCTAAGTTTCCATCAATAAAATCGAGTGCGTCAAGAATTGTTGGATATTTCTGATTTAGTTTGTTATTATCAAAAAAATGAGCATTCTGTAACTTGTAATTTATAATAGAAAAATTTGATGATCTTACATTGCATTTTTTCATTAGTTGTCTAAGTAAACCATTATCTCTATGAGAACTAACAACAAACGAGCTTAATGTAGTCGTCATATACCTTTGAATTGAAGGAGCCCACTTTTCATATCCACTCTTTATACTAACATAGTTACCAAGTGGACCAATCGGTAGGTTGTCAAATTTAGATTTATTATTAGATATCTCTTTTATCAAATGTTCCATATTATTATCAAAGTTTCTGAGAAAATTTGTTCTACCATGCTTGATATCCTTAACTTCATTTTGCTTTTCTCTTATTTGTGTATCAATACTGTCAATAGTTTTCAGTGATTCCATCTTAACAGTGCGAAGTTTTGCGTTAATATCTTGAATTTTTGTCATGTAGGCTTCAATGTCCTTTTTCAGTTCAGAGTTACTAGCTGTAAGTTTTTCAATTTCTTGCAACATATTATCTTTGTCGCCTCCTTGTTCTTTTTCCTGTTTCTCTTGTAGTTCTGATATACTTTTATTCAGTTTTTTGATAATAGATTTACATCTTTCAATATTATCGAGAATTTCTTTCTCGTTGTTTTCCTCTTGCTCATATTTACTTTTAGCTTCTCTGATTTTTTCATTCATCAATTGAAACTGTTCTTCTTTTTCTACCATTTTCGATAGTTTGCCAGATAAACCCTGTTCTATTATTGTTATTTCAGATTTTAAGCTATCTATCTGATTCATTCTAGAATCTGATTTTTCAGTCAGCTTTGAAATTTCATTTTCATAATGGGAAATTTTATTTTTAAGTTTATTAATGTTCATAACATTCTCATCAACATTTAACCAAAGGGACTTGCCTGTTAGTAATTTTAACCTCTCATTCAAATCTGATGTTTTGCTTATTTGTCTTAGATCAGTTTTGGCTTTGTCATACAGTTCTTGAAGTTCTCTTAGCGATTCTGTGTGTAATTCCATCGCAGCAGCAGATTCATTATGTACTTCTGTAGCCCTTTCCAGATAATCTTTTATCTGCTGTAATAATGTGCCTTTAACAAAATGATTATATTTATCCGTAGGTGTACTGGCGGTTAAGAATGATCTGGCTGAATCTTGGCTCAGGAAACACATAGGGTTGCTTATCGGGATAGCAAAATAATCCAGAATTTCCTGTAAATCACGTTTCTTATTACTAATTTCAGTACCATTTTCTGATTTGAGACTGAAACCCGCGGTAGACGTTCTACTAATTGTTCTTTCTATTATAATGGTATCTCCATATTGTTTACCCTTTGGTACATAAGCCCCAATCCCAGAATTGCTAAGATATATCGTAATCCTGGATGAGTTACAGCCCGCAGTAATGAGATCCTTTAAAGAACTACCTCGATTGGTCTCGCTAGCTTTTGCACCTAGACCAATTGTTATTGCAGTAAGGATGGCACTCTTACCGCTACCATTTTTTCCAACTATGAAATTAAGACCAGGTCCTAATTCAACATCAAAGTTTCTATGACACATAAAATTATGCAAGGTTAACTTCTTTATATAGCCAGGTGGCGGTGAAATCAAACCGATATCACGATGCGCGCAATCAACCCTTCTACCTAGTGCTGCATCAGCTTCTGTATCAACTCTACTATTTGGCATTGAACTGTACTGTGTCATAGCACTGTATTCATGCCTCCTAACACGCTTATTGCTATCATAGTTGACCTCATTACTGGCTTGATTCAATAGTTCATCAACATGCTCAAACGACCGTTTCCGTAATTCTTGCGTCATTTATACCGGAAGGCCAATGCCATGAAATTATGACTGATAATAATTCTCTGGTATGTATTTATTGCCAGTTCCAAAAACCAGCATCAAAAAATCATGGATTACATTCCATTGTTATTACCTGATTTGTATAGATAACTTCAAATACCAGGCTACCGAAGAAAAAAAAAACGATGATTCAAGGCTCGATGATATAAAAACAACTTGCCAAAAATTGTTTAAGAATCGTGACTATAGTGTTGGAGATACACATATCTATTGCAAACGGTTCTATTTTTTAATAGAAATTGCTTTAGCACTATCAATGCTCGTGAAAATATGGCCTAGTCAGCGGTCTATTGTGAGAATTGCTGCAGCTGGATTGCAGAACTCCAGGAGCGTACATTCTGGTCAAACCATTTCTGAAAGATTAGTCGAAATTGGAGAAAAGTGGAAATCCAAGACATTGGAAGGTGTACCCAGGAATGCCAGAGTACCGTTCATACCGATTAAAGAGAATGACAAGAGGGACATGTACATATTATCGATGTTTCCTTATCCATCAGGGATGTTACATATGGGTCATTTACGAGTATATGTTATCAGTGACACACTCAACAGATTCTATCAACAGCGGGGCTATAATGTGATTCATCCAATGGGATGGGATGCTTTTGGTTTACCAGCTGAAAATGCTGCAATAGAAAGAGGGATTGATCCTTCCGAGTGGACAAAACAAAATATCAAAAAGATGAAGGAGCAAATGAATGATATGTTAGCAAATTTCAATTGGGAAAGAGAAGTCACTACATGTGATCCCGAGTATTACAAATTTACTCAATGGTTATTTCTACAGTTGTATAAAAATGGACTTGCTTACAGAAAGGATGCAGAAATCAATTGGGATCCAGTAGATAAAACTGTATTAGCTAATGAACAAGTGGATGCCAACGGAAGGTCATGGAGATCTGGCGCTATTGTAGAAAAGAAAAAACTAACCCAATGGTTTCTGGGCATTACAAAGTTTGTTGATCAATTGAGAGACGATTTAAAATATCTTGAAGAGTGGCCCAACAAGGTAAAAACTATGCAGAATAATTGGATTGGTTCTTCTACTGGTATGGAAGTTAATTTCAAGCTTAACAAAAAGATCGGAAAATTTGAAAATGTAACAGTCTTCACAACTAGAGCCGAAACTTTGTTTTCTGTTGAATATGTAGTTCTTGCTACGGATCATCCCATAACACAACATTATGCAAAGCAGAAATCAGACCTGAGGGAATTTCTTCACAAACTTCCGGAATTACCTGAGGATACAAAAACTGGATACAGGATCTCTGATTTGACTGTTGAGAACCCTATTACCCATGAAGTAATCCCTGTCTTTGTGGCTCCTTATGTCATTAGTGGCTATGGTGATTTACCAGCCGCTGTTATGGGATGCCCAGCTCATGATTTAAGAGACTACGAATTCCGTAAAATAAATTTGAACACTAATGAAGAACCATTTGGTTGCATAATACCAGATTTGAGCAGGCTTGGTCAAGATTCCATCCCATACACATCAAAAAGCGGTACAATGAATGAACGATGCGGTAAATATGTTGGATGGGATGTGAATGCCACAAGAGATGCCATTTCTACTGAACTGGAAAACAAAAATCTGGGAAAACGAACAACTAGGTACAGGATTAAAGATTGGCTTATCAGCAGACAAAGATATTGGGGATCACCAATACCAATTATTCATTGTAATAATTGTGGAATAGTTCCCGTACCAGAAGAAGATTTACCGGTAACACTACCTTATGTGCAAGGTCTTCATCAGAAGGGCAATCCTCTATCAAATATATCGGATTTTGTCAATACCGAATGCCCCCGGTGTCACAATTCGGCAAAGCGTGAAACAGATACTATGGACACATTCATTGACAGCTCATGGTATTTTTTTCGGTACATTGATGCTCATAATAAGGTTTTGCCCTTCTCTCCCGAGAAGGCTAATAAATCTATGCCTGTTGATATTTATATAGGAGGTGTTGAACATGCTATATTACATCTACTCTACTCAAGATTCATTTCTAAGTTTCTTTCATCAATTGGCATGTGGGATAGAGGTATATCTCATGGAGAACCATTTAAAAAATTAGTAACTCAAGGTATGGTGCAAGGCAAAACTCTTATTGATCCTGAAACGGGGAAATTCTTGACCCCAAACGACATTGATTATTTATCTAGTAGTTCTACACCCAAAATCAAAGGAAAGAACATAGCTCCTATACTCAAATATGAAAAAATGTCCAAGTCAAAATATAATGGAGCTGATCCAAACGAATGCATTTCAAAACATGGACCGGATGCTACTAGAGCTCACATTCTTTTTCAAAGTCCTATTTCTGATGCATTGAGGTGGGATGAAGAAAAGATTGTTGGCATTGAAAGATGGTTGGACAAGATACTTCAATTATGTATGTCATTTGCTTCAAACCCAGATAAAATTGTTGGGATGACCGGTATACCACCAGATCAATATAACACTGACGAGATTACTCTATACAATAATGTGTCAAAGATGGTAAACTCTATTACTAAATCATTCTCTGAGAATTTATCGCTTAATACAGTCATTTCAGACTATATGAAACTCACAACTCTTCTTGAAAATGCAAAAAAAAATACTAAAATAAGGGATACTGTTACTATAAATTATGTTAGAGATTTAATAAAATGTATCTATCCCGTCGTTCCATCCATTGCTGAAGAAGCAAGTTGTATATTACAGACACATCTAAATGTCAATGTTAATATATATGAATGGCCAACTGCAAGAGAAGTGATTAAATCATCGTTAATGAATTTGAAAATATTCATAAATGGAAAAATGAGATTCATGTATGCGACAGATCAATCTATTTCGAAACTAGATGATATGTCTTTATTAAAATTATTGTCAAAGACAGAAGATGGTGCCCGATTAATACCAGCCAAGAAGCTGAAGCAAATAATTAGGAAAAAGGATTTAATCAGCCTGATTTTTGAAAAGCAATAACTATCGCTTTTTTGTCGAACTCTGTTTATAAAATATTATTTTCATGTACATAATTAACGTTCCCAGACAATTAAATAATTAATGAATATTAAATTGTAAATCTCATCCTACAGATTTGAGGTTAGGCTTTTTAAAAAGGTATATAAAAATACAGCAATTTCTTTAACACAATCAATCGAGGTAAATTCCTTCAAAACGACTCTTCTGAACTCGTCAAAATCCTCAATATCATGCAGCCAATCTCCTTTTTCTTCCTGATTTGATTTGAATTTCTTGAATCCACTCGAAGTGTAGTCAGTATTGTAATGAGAACGAGCGCCATGCGTGCCCTCTAAGCGACGGACTGCCTGCAAAAACACAAAACCTGTAGTAGGTACTCCTGGTAGTCCAAAAACATTTTTGTCTTTTTTATCGCAATCAGGTAAATATAAATTATCCACCACTTGTTTGATAAATTTAGTTGATATATCGAATAGTGATCTGGAACTTAAAATTTTATTTCTCCACAAATAGTTCGTCGTGTCTAAAAGGAGTTGATTATGGCATCTTATCAAGTCTTTATCCTGAATATTTACTGATAGAGCCCCCTTTGATTGTGTGAGATATTTACAGCATGAATTGAGTAGCAAAGGATCAAAAACCATGATCAAAGATTTTAATATGTTTGGCTTTATTATCAAACCCGGGACACTTTTGTATAACTCATTAGAATCTATTATAGATGTTACGAGATTCAAATAGTAAACAGAACTTGATATATCACCAAAATTATATGTCGTTTCAATGGTTCTTCTGAATCCAAGGGTCCCTGCCCTATGAAATAGTGAGCTTAAATCAGCAGCCAACTCACTATTCAGAAAAATAAGGAAGTATAAGTCAAAATATAAGCGTGTGGTCACCACAGATAAATTGAGACTCTTCTGTGAAAGTAAGTTCTGTGTATTAAAATTTGAACTGATAATATTAAAAATACATTTTTGTATGCATTCTATATTGATTTTAGATTTCGGTAAAATTGCAGGTAAAACCCCCATAAGCACAGATTTTTTTACATCATATTGTGTTCCATTTCCTATAGTCTTAGTGAGTGAAAGTGATATGTTTGGGTATATTAATAATAATAGTTTGACAAAGGCCAAAAAGGATTTGTATGCATTTCCGAAGTTATCCTCATTATCAGACAGGTGTCTCATAAAATAGTCTGTAATATAATCTTCCACAAATTGCGGGCTCCTTTTTGTAGAAATAAAAGCCAATATGTAGTAGTTTATCTTATTGTTTGGATGGAATAACTCAGAACTAATGACAATATCTGAAGGTTGCATAAGATTCCATCGATCTATTAATTGTGTTGAATTTTTAGGGATTAGCAACTCTATATCAATATTTTTATCTATTATGCTAGGTTTAACACCTTGTGAACTCTTTATTTCGTCGATTAACAATGAATTAATTAGCATTTGCATTCTATTTTCAAGTTTTTCCATATTAAATGTATCGGGAGTCGATGTAATCAAAATATCAGAGGTATTTTTGAAAAATCTGTTGCGTAGTCTAATATTCTGAACTTTTATTATCCTTCTGTAAGGAAATCTTAATGTTGGCAGTATATCATTTATTTCTGCAGAGTATCCACATATTTGCTGATATTTCTTCAAAATTATAACGGCATAACCGGATGATTCCGAATATCCCAAATTGATCGCTATATTGTGAATCATCCTTATCTTCCAATGTTTGACATTATGGGGGTTTGCTGTCCAAACAATGATATAAGTTAACCACTTCTGCAAATAGCTATATTTCCATAAATGAATCCAAAACGAGTCAAATTCTCGTATCTGTTCAATATCCACCAGGAAGAATGCATTAACTAGCCATTCACATAGCGCCGTCTGTACAGTTTTTGGTGTAGTAAGTTCATATGGCGAATAGATAGTTGTTGTCCCAAGTTTACTTAAAATTTCCATCACCACTTCCTTTCCAATAACTTCACATGGATATAGGCAGTTATGAATAATGTATAGTTTTGTCTCATCAGTTATAAGTTGGGTTGTCGTAATAAAGTGTATAATATTTCGTAGTTCCAAATTTGTAAGCCCAAATTTAATCGTTTGATGGTAAATAATCTCAAGTTGAACTTTTATGAAGTCTGTTGTAACTGTAGCATTTGCGGATAACAAATTATCGATAGCAGTGGAAATTAAAGGCTCCATAAAGAGCTATTAGTCTTTATATTCTTCGGAGAGTTTTTTCAAATTAGAAACGTTGCAGCAATGTACAACATAAAATTGCTCTATAGGTTATTTTGTATTGATTAAAATAATAATTTGTTTATATAGTTATCGATTGAACGAATATTAGCTCGTTTCTTTGGAGAATTAATATTGTTATTCACTCATGCAATAGTCATTTCCAACTTAACTCATTAAGATATATGCTCATCGAATGTTTTTCTTAGTTTACACGTAGTTTTGAACGTGGAAATGTAAACAATGCGAAAATTAAGGATAAGAAATGCATTGATACAGTTATTTTAATCCATCGCGTGTTTACATAATAAATATAAATAATATCTACTATCACCATAGTCATATTACAGAAAAAGATACAACAACAAAGGCTATATTTTTGAATAATAAAGTAGTCAATTTCTTGTTAAGGTGACTTTTCGTTATTGTAGAACTAGGGCTCCGCTGATATCGTATGCCGAACGCGATCTTATATATGGATCAATTTGAATATAATTTTGGGTAATTTTCTCAGAAGCTAATGCCCTTTTATTTCTTATGGAAATGCTCTGTTTTTCATTATCATCACTTTCTATCCATTCAGCAGTTAGTTTTAGGAAGTTCTGGATTAGTTGTTCCCTTTCTTTCAGTAATTTATCACGTGTTTCTTCATCTCTCAGCAATTCATCCTTACTACCATCTGGCATTTCATAATGTTCCATGTCCAAGTCTAACTCTCCCCCTAAATATGTTGGAATTTGTTTTATATCAATATATCTAGCCAATTCCTCTACATTCTTGGTAAATGTAATTTTAGTGGCAACTGTGGGATCAAGCCAATTTTTGACAATGTTCCAAATTGGAGTAAATATCCAAGGCGCCTTGTGAATAAATAAGTGAGCTAAACATTCGGGATAATGGGCTTCAAAGCAAGTAATCAAAAACTTTACAGGACCATAATCCATGTTCGACATTGAGAAGCCCCCTAAATCAAAAACAATGCTACATTGTGCAATTTCAGGTGGTCTTAAAAATAGTTTCGCCTGCTCAATTACAAGCAATGCATACTTTTCAATCTCTTCTTCAGTTTGGTCACTTGAGTAATGCAATTTTGGACGTGCTAGAATATATGGCTTGCCATCTTTATCCTTTCCTGCAACAATTGCTTTTTGTAGCTCTAAGTTCTTTATAACACCTTTTTTCTTCGTTTTAACAAATTCATATTCTCCGCCATCCAGTATGCTATTGATATCATATCCCGATTTTGTTCTCCAGCTCATATCCTTTGCAATCATGTGTATTGTTTTATCCATATGCCACTTTCTAGCTTTTAGAAATCTCAAAATATTTGGATCAGCGGGCTCCAATCTTAAAGATTCCCAAAACTCTTTATAGGTGGCTTTTGAATCTAATTCCAATTTTGTGAACTCTGGATGAACTCCATCCTTGACGTAAGGTATCTGAGTGTGACGGGTATGATGTTCGGTTTCATGTGTTGCATGTTTAGAAGTGTCATGATGGTCAGAACCAGTTAGCCTTCCAAATAGGGATGTCTTCTTTTTTTTGGGTTCACTAGAGCCTGTACTCAAGGCTGACATTTGAGTGCTTAAACCGTCGATGTCACCGTGATGCGCATCTTTAAATACAATATCACCGTTTACAGAAACTCCCCATAGTTGCAACAGATATACCCAGGCTTGCTTTAACAACAGCTCTTTCTCAGGGCTTAAAACAACCTCTCTTTCCAACGGCAAATGACTTTCTTTCTTGTTGCTTGACATTGTATCTTTACTGGTGGTCATTTTGAAAAACTTTAAATAATTCTAACAAAAAAAGACGAAATATTGAAACTAGTTCTAATAGTAATGTAATATTTTCCAAAAGTAAGTTGTAGGTTAGGAGCTTTGGCTAGAAATGTCAATATAACTGTTGACGTTTCTGCTACTTTCGGTTGGTATAGCCTGATATTCGGGTAGTGCTACTATGATCCAAAAGCTATATATACTGCTTGATAAATAATTTATATAACTATTAAAGAAAAGAAGTTAATGACGGATTAAAACAGAGAGTGGTGAAAATTGGTCTATTATATTTATCATCTTGAGAGATGAAGAATAAATAATACCAATAAAAATAATACAAGAGGCAGCAATTCAAGCAAAAAGAGGGTGAATTAATGATAAAACCCAACAAAGGACCAACATTGACATTATGATCAAGTCAGTTACCAAACAAGCCACATAACTTTTAGTCTCATTAGCTTATAATTTTCCAGCAAACTTCTCACTTAAACGATACACCATCGTATTGTTGCAAATTAGGGCTTAAATATTTTGGTAGCCCTAAATATCAGAGTTTTTCCGTGTCTGATGAAAATAGGGATTCATAGAGAAACAATCGCGTAGTGGTTTGTTGCAAAACACCAACTTTTTTAGGGTGAGGGGTCAGATTCTCGGATAAATTTAACAACATTCGTAAATCAATTCAACAATGTATTGCTTGACTATTTTTTCCCCCAATGATACGCCATGATAACAATGGTTGAGCAAATCGAAAGGTGTTTCGGTTTTATTATAGCATACATATGAACTACAAGTATTAAATTTGGTGATTAATTAAGTGATGTAATAGATACTATGTTGCGTATTGCTATTTCTTGACTTTTTGTCCATGTGAAACAAAGAAATTCTAATTCGAAAAGACACCTAGAAGCGCCATTGAGATTTTACATAATAATAGCTTCGGAGGGAACGTTGGCAGAAATCGACTTGTGAGGTAAAACCTTAGCACCATTCACATAAACTTCATCCTTGACTGCAACATCATGACCAAGTACTGCACAACCTTCTAGACGGCACCATCTGCCAATGGTAGAATCCCAGCCCACAATAGTGTCTTTGATTAAGGAATTTTCCTTGACCACACAATTCTTTAGAAGTACTGATCTAACAATTCTTACACCTGAACCAATGACACAATTTGGACCAATTACAACATCTGGACCAATTTTGGCATCAGGAGATATTTTGGCCGTTGGGTCAATGATGGCGTTGCTGACAATATTGCTTCCGGTCGATAATTTCTCTGGATGTCTTCTTGACAAAGATTGTAGATAGAGTCCTGTACCAGCCAGGAAATCCTTTGGTTGACCGACATCCATCCAAAAACCCTCTAAATCAAAAGTGTACAGGGACTTTTCATTCACCAACTTTGGGAAAGTCTCTGTTTCTATGGAAGTTGGTTTCATCTCTATCAAATCAATGACCTCTGGGTTTAAAATATATAAACCAGCATTAATTCTGTTACCAACGAATTCCTTTGGTTTTTCAACAAATCTATCAATCAAATTTGGAGTACCCAAGTCATGAACAATAACACCATATTTGGAAGGTTCATCGACCTTTGTAGCAACAATTGTTCCTTTACCGCCATGTGATTTATGGAATTCGGCAAGTTCTTTGAATGGGTACTCGCAGATTACATCAGAGTTGAGGACAAAAAATGGAGAGTTGTCCTTTTTCAGAATTTTCTCTGCCAATTTTAATGGACCTGCGGTTCCTAGAGGTTCTGTCTCAACAGAAAAGGTGATGTTCACGCCATATTCCTTCTCATATTTCTTCAGCGTGTCAACCATTACTTCTGGTCTGTAATTAACAGCCAAAACAATATCAGTTACACCAGCTTCAGCTAGAGCCTCAATTTGATGCAAAATCATTGGCCTGTTACAGAATTCGACCAGGGGTTTTGGAACAGATAGAGTCAATGGCCTCAATCTAGTACCATATCCACCAACTAGAATTAAACCTTTCATAATAGTGACTTTTTATTTGAATTTCTGTTGAAATAGAGAGTAGCTGGATGGCTTAGTAATAAATACTACTTATCTAATATTGTATGTCAGATAAGAGTGCCTTAATTGGTTGATAGCGTTTATAAAAGCGAACACAACTAAAAATATTAGCAATACAGATAATTTATAAGTGAATGAATGTTGAAATATTACTTCCAAGTGTACATTTATATATGTATTCTCGAGTCTCAAGAAAGAATTGTTATTTGTAGCAAAGAGTGGGGTCAGGTATTACTATCACCATACCAAAGCAACAAAGGTCTCGAACTTGGCTTATTTCCACTACATTAATGAAAAAATGTGCTCAGTCTGTTATGTAAATACCAGCTTCTTAGTAAATTGAATCATCAAGAGAATCATTTGACAATGCCACTTTTATCAGGAACGAAAAACCCTAGAGTATTGTTGCATGCAATCCATACGGTGTTTCTCTTTTTGTTATATTTAGAAATGAAGTTTGCAATACAAGCCTTGGCAGTACCTACAAAAGTAGCAGCCAAATTTTTTTCGTTTTCAAGGTTCCTTTGACAATAGCATACAAATATTTAGAATACTGTGAAGGACCACACTGGCTGCACAAATAACTGCAATACATATAGTGCGATGTAAGAAATGATTTCGAAAATATAGAAAGGTACAAGCACTTGCCTCTATCAATCCATTGTCTTATGACCAAGACAAAAACCCTTGCTTCATTTTACCAAGAATCGGTAGTAGGAAGGTTTTTTTAATGAAGATGCACTACTTCTGATCATTTACTTCAATACGGTTAAAGAACTTTTTGCCCTTCGGTGGGTGTGGGTAAGACTGAACCAAACTAATTTATTCCTCCTTCTCAGAATAAGTTGGAGAGAGGGTAAACTAATTGATTACAGGCAATTTAATTTACCTCCAAGTAGTGCTTCTATAAGTCCCTTGAGAGGGTGCTGGTATATTTAATTTTTTTAGAACTCTTTGCCTCATATTTCGTCTGAGGCAGCATGGACAAGATGCACGAAATAGGAAATGGGTATTAAGAGCAATAAATGAGAAAAATCCCAATATAGCGAGGCATATTTATTGAATATGTCCCTCGACGAGAGTTAAATTCAAATAAAATATATTGCGACAAATGATTTGCATTTACTTATTTGGTAGACAAGCGCTCAAATGTTATTAAGAAAGGCATTAATTATTATAGTACATATCACAAAAGTCATTTATTTAAAGTACTTTCTTATCTTCTTATTTGTATCAGTAAATATCATCTATTGTAAAACTAGAATTTGAAAGAGATACTATTTTTAGATAGTTAGTTAACCTTTCATTATGAACCCAATCCACCTATGTTTCATTATGAATCACTATATATTTTCGTTTCCATGGTGAATTTATAATACAACTATGGATTATATTGTAGAAGAAGTGATACCACAAGCATAATTGATCTGAACACTATAGCATATTCGGTGAAGGCTTATTATTGTCTTTACTTAATAATACAACTAAATCCAAACTCTGGGAGAATAACAAAACAAACAAAAAGTTATATGAATACCAAATTAATCACTTAATTTGTGCTAATTTAATTGGTAAAGGTATCATTAGAAAGCATTCCAGTAGCCTTTTTTATGTAGCGTTTATATTTTTCTTATAATATATTAATTTAAGTACAAGTATGAATGAAACTATATAACGATTTCAATATAATTTTGTCCAATGCAAATAACCATATGCTAGTCTAAGGATCAGTTTATATGGACTATTTTCGTTTTGGTTAATCCTCTCATCAGATTTTCAATGCAAAATAGTACAAACTTTCACGAGATTATCAAAATACAGGTAAAAGCAACAATTAGGGTAATGAATAAAAAAACGAAACCAGGATAATCAAAACTATGCTTCAGTGGTCAAGTTAATAGAAAAATCGGTGGATAGTTTCTTCAGAATAATTTTAAAGTTTATTGTCAAAGGATATTCCTTTTAATTGTTTTGAATGATAGTTATTGAGCAGTTTTGTATTCTTAATAGCCATATTATACGAAGAAGATGAAAAACATATACCTCATAAATATGTTCCTTTTAAAACAAATATTGGGTTCATTAAAATTTATTTTATAAATTGAATTTGAATATAAGGAAGATTTCAAATTTAGAAATTGTATACTATAGTTGATAGATTCTCTTATTACATCATCTCAGAGAAACCGTTCACTAAGTTTTTAGTGAAGCCACCTTCTTTGGCAGCAACTTCGTAGTAACCGTAAATGGTAGTGGTAGCCAATAAGATGGAAGCACCAGAACCCAAGGCACCTAGAAGATCAGAACCAACAGATAAAGCACCAATGGTAGCACCACCAAAAGCAGCAGCAGTTGGAATGATCTTCTTCAATTCCTTGTAGACAGATGTTTCCCTCTTACCATTAATGACCATACCTTGTTCCTTGAATTGCTTAGCAACATCCTTGGCACTAGTACCAGAGATTTCAATCCAGGTCTTGGAGAACAAAGCACAAGTACCAAGAACAAATGCAGTGTAGATAACGGTCTTGATTGGGTCCAATAGGGCCATCTTCAAAGAACCAATTGGTTGTAAGTAGTAAGAAATACCAGACAATGGGACTTGAGGACCGTTAGTACCTGGTCTAATACCCCAAACACCGAACAAACGGATAACTGGGTTGGATGGGTACTTTTGGAACAAAATTTGGGAAATTAAGAAGATGTTAGAAGAAAGGGCACTTTGCAACATAATTGGAGTGTTGGAAGTGTAAAATAACTTGATTGGGTAGATAGCCATTTGACCTCTAACCTTGGTAGACTTAACTGGCAACTCGTAACGGAAACCTTGCAAGTATAGAACAAATAAGAAGACAAAAACAGTAGCAATGACTTGGAACATGTTTGGTAAGTTTTCTCTGTAGAAGGCTTCAACAAGTGCTCTCTTCTTATCTTTTCTAACAGCCAACAGGTGGAAGAACGCGATGACAGCACCTTCGAACTCCTTACCACGACCAGAGTTAACAGTGGTTGGAGCAAAGGCCTTCCAGAAGATGTTTTCAGCGATGTTAGTAGCAGTGAACAAGGAAATACCGGAGCCTAAACCGTAACCCTTAGTCAACAATTCATCCAGTAATAGGACAATGAAGGAGGCAAACATCAATTGAAAGATCAACAAAAGGGAAATGGCAATACCCAAGTCAGATGGAGAACCGTAGTTACCAGTCATAACGACGACCAAAGCCTGTCCGAAAGTCAAGATGATGGCACAAACTTTCTGAGCAATTTGGTACAGTTCACGGTCCTCCTTACTGTCTAGGGAAACTTGCAATAATTGAGTACCTTGCAAGAATTGGAAGATCATGGAAGAAGTAATGATAGGTGAAACACCCAATTCCATTAGAGTACCTCTGTTTGAAGCCAACATGGCTCTTAACCAGTACAGTGGGTCAGAAGTCTCAGCGGAGACAATACCATATAGTGGAATTTGACCCAAGACCAAGAAGATCAACAAAGACACACCTGTCCATATCAATTTCTGGTTGTAAGGAACTTTTCTCTCTGGAGAGATAACTTCTGGTAGAAAAGCTTCAAATGGCTTGAACAAACTCAATATACGGTCAGACATTTGTTGTAGGTTGTGTGTATAATAGTGAGTGTTGTTATTATCTTCCTTTGAATCGAGTTTTCTTGTAGTATTTTCCTTCTTATAACGTTGGAATGAAAAATTGAACAAGAAAAATTTAAGGAAGGGAGACTTTAAAGCAGAGTTTGGGTTCAAAAGCCTTTAATCTTTTAAATAATTGTAAGTTTGTTGGTATTCTAGGTATCCAAATGCAAAAGAATTGCTACCTCAGTACTAAAAACAATTATGGAAAGGTTCAATATATTCAATTCTATTTATTATATTAAATATAGAAAAGAAAGACATTCAAGGATTTTCCTAACTCGCCCAAAAGTATTTGCTGTTCAATTCGAAATGTTTTTGTTTTCTCCTTTGCTGTTCGAATAGTTAGCACTACAGTATTTTTTTTTTTTTTCAAACTCTTTTTTGTTCCATCAAGAAAGTATAGAAGAAATTGAAGGGGAACCTTGAGAGGGCAAGAAAAAGAGGGACTTACGCAAGGGGAAAAGAGAGAAAGACAGAGAAGGATACCAGCTTTTAGAAGAAGTGTCATAGTAAGCAACTGTTACAAAACAAAATAAGTGGAAAAAGGTGTAGCAAAAAAAATAGAAAACAAAAGGAAGACCCTATAAAAGGCCGTTACGTATATTTCGAAGGAGATATCAAAGGAAGAAATGAAAAAGATTGGCATTGTACAAAAAGGTTGTGTATAGGAGATTCTGTTATAGTGAACATGTAGTAGTAGAGCTTGAAAGAGAAAAAAAAAAGGATTGTCATGAAAGTGGGTACGGTGGTTTTATCTGGACTTTGTGAGAAACCCTTGCACATACATGAGCATGGCTGGCTCTTAAATCCCATGGTTGCTCACACACTAACAGAGCCATTTTTCTTCGTTATAGGTGTATTTTGTGTAGTGTAGTGTCTGTAGGAGGGCCCTGTGTGTCTGTGGCGTGGGTAGAGTTGTAGCTGCAGTTTTATCGACGACGTGAAAAACACGGTGTAAGTAAAAATACATTTCGAAAATAAAACCACGTAGTTACATCATGTATGTTATGATGGGTTTTTTTCTCTATCCATTCTGGTCTCAGTACAAGGAAGAAAACAGAATTCCATAGAGAAAATCTTGCTTCTGTGGAGGAAAGGCTACGAGTGCTAGATTTAGAATGCATTCATCAGGACAAGTTTGACAGGTGTAATCATCTGAGTTGTCTTGTGTGATATATCTTTGAGCAACTGATGATCAACAGAGATCGATAACTTCTAGGACTGTATAGACGGTAAAATCGAATCAATTGACCCGTTGATACAATTCGGTCTTTTTTTTTTTACTATATTATGTTGGAGGAATTGTGCAGTATACAATGTAGATAATGTAGATATGTGTAATACTGTACACCTTACTGGGACTTCAACGGCTTGGCAATACACAAAAGCAATACTGGTATGTTACTAAAACTGTCAACCCACTTTTTTTGGTACGAAAGTACTCAGCCGGGTTATTTTTAGTTACCCGGCTTATGAATCGCTTTTATCGCGCTTTAAATCGAGAATTATCAACTATATAAACTGTGTCACGTGCTCACAACACGAACGAGAACGTTTTGGTTGTTCATTGTAGACGCACGGTCACACGCCTAACGGAGAAAACAGTCGAGTACTTCAACATACATTTATCTAGTGCTCAGATACAGAATATGTTTGCCTACAACTTTTATCAACTCCCCTTTTTTTACTTCTGACTGTACTTGTTTCTTATTTTCTTTTTGGTATGTATTTCCTACAATTTCTGTATTATTCCCGACAAGTTCCTACCAGATATCTGTCAATCTGCTACGATCTCGATTGTTCTATGCGCTAAACTGATACAGAATGTTACGTAATTCATTTCAATGCTGTATAGGTCCTTTTAATACCGCTACACTCTAACGGATGGTACTGCGGTAATTCACGCAAACCAGTTATCATTCGGTAGGCCCAAAGTGTACTATGCCGGTGTTATAATAACCTCATTCAGGACGATAAGGATGTACATCCGAAAATCGCATATTCCCGGATGAACAGAAATCGATCAGCGAAGAAATGTGTCAAGGTGGGACAAGTAGTGAAACAGCCGAACAAAAACACCCCGGATGTAACAGCCCCACCATTAAATCTCCTCGCTTTATATCTGGCATCTCAGTGGATATAAATGCCCTTCCCCCCCACAATAACATACTGCATACCCTCCTTCAGCCTATAGGATTGTCTAGCTCAAGTAGTTAAAATACTGAACGTTCTCCCTTTATATCTTGTACAGTGTTCACAAAGTACAGTTGTACACCAGCTATGGGCTGTCCAACTCTTCCTGCATGGTTCTTCCTGGGATTTTTCCCTTTATAAAGAAACAAAGAAACTAGTCTCGGATTAATGGAGTTTTTTTTGTTTGGTATTAGGTATCTAGCATTATATAATTGAATTCTCACCAGTACAAACACCGTTTGTCTTACTATGGTTTCTGTGCGGAAGAGTCGGACCAATGGGGTGTTAGCTACTAGGCCCGGGGAATATCAACTATAATGTAATGCAATCGGTATTATGTATATAGTATCTATTTACTTATACTTCTTATTGAGTGGTATATATATGAACAAGTGCTAAAGAACTAAAACTTAGGATGTGCCATTGTTCATTTGACGTTTAAGGAACCACTTTTTTTTTTTATTCATTGAATACATACTATATCAATATCAGATAATACTAATAATAATAGACAAATAGAAAAAATGCCAGTTGCTACGGAAAGAAGGGCCTCTATGGATGATTTCGACACCGATATCATCACTTTGCCAAGGTTTATCGTTGAGAATCAAAAAACTGTCAAGACCGCTCGTGGTGATTTCTCCCTAGTGCTAAATGCTCTGGGATTTGCATTCAAATTCATTTCACAAACTATCAGACGTGCAGAACTGGTTAACTTGATCGGCCTAGCAGGTGCTTCCAACTCTACTGGTGATGAACAAAAAAAATTGGATGTCCTGGGTGATGAAATCTTTATCAATGCCATGAAAGGTTGCGGTTTCATCAAACTGTTGGTTTCCGAGGAACAAGAAGACCTAATAGTGTTTCCAACAGAGACAGGTACATATGCTATCTGCTGTGATCCTATCGATGGCTCTTCCAATTTGGACGCAGGTGTCTCCGTAGGTACTATTGTCTCGATTTTTAAACTGCTGCCGGGATCCACAGGAAGTATCAAGGATGTTCTAAGGTCAGGCCATGACATGGTCGCAGCATGTTATGCCATGTACGGTGCTTCAACTCACTTGATGTTAACTATGGGTAACGGTGTCGACGGATTCACATTGGACACTAATTTGGGTGAATTTATCCTAACTCAGCCAAACTTGAGAATCCCTCAACTAAGACCAATTTACTCCGTGAATGAAGGTAATAGATTGTATTGGGATGAATTGATAGTCTCTTTTATTGACTCATTGAAAGAGGGTCAAGAATCTAATAAGGGTAAACCATACTCTCTGCGTTATATCGGTGCTATGGTCGCAGATGTCCACAGAACATTCCTATACGGTGGTTTGTTCAGTTATCCAGGAGACAGATTGAAACCAGATGGAAAATTAAGATTGTTATACGAAGCTTTCCCAATGGCATTCCTAGTCGAACAAGCCGGTGGTAAAGCAGTTAATGACCAGGGCGAACGTATCTTGGATCTGGTTCCAAAGCACATTCACGACAAATCCTCCATCTGGTTGGGCTCATCGGGTGAAATCGACAAATTCTTGAAACATATCGGGAAGGAATGAAGATGACGCATTTAATCGGATTGTAGTTATAATATTCATCTCTTTGTTTATAATTTTTTAGCTTCTTTATTCTTTTATAATCACGCAAAAACCTCTTATAATTATTCATAAATAACAGTAAATAAATCATGAATTCACAATGGTACTGAACTAAAAAGTATATCATTTTTTTCGAACCTTGCTGTTAAGTTGTAATTAGATTGATATGTCAGGATCCTAGCTCTTTTATCATGCAGCTATTTGCTACTTAACGAAAAGGTATGAGTAAATCAACCGTACATTTCCATCAGTTGAGCTTTAGTAGAGTCAGATTGTGGTGTTCCTTTTGGTTTCTTGGCTTTCTTCTTTAGCAATTTGGCTTTTCTCTTCAGCTTTCTTTGTTCTTGTCTATTTTGTTCTTCAGTTAGTTTTAAAGAGTCCAGCTCTTTTTGTTTCCTCAGTACCTCTAATTTTGTTGGATTGGCAACAAGAACATGATTAACTTTATCCGCGTCAACAAGTTCGTCTCTAATACCAGATTCTTTAGCATTCTCCCTCGCAAACTTGTTTAGATCATTAAGTTCTTTACCTTCACCAGTAAGATGTCGTAAAAACATGTTTGAGTGTTCATCAATACTACCCAGATCATCCGACTTGTATAGTCTAGACTTAGGGTCATAGTTGGTTGTACTTGAGTATATATCCTTCAAATAAGCAGCCTTATCCTCTCGTAATCTTACTGATGACCCTTTGATATTTTGTTCGAGATCTTTAGGGGTTAAACCAAGTTTCATCATTTCTATTTCTTCATCAGTATCATAAGCAGATTCTTCAGTAGTGTTATTGAGATCTTCTCTACTCTTTTCCCATTTTTTTAAGACTTCTTCGTATTCTTTACCACTATAACCATACCATCTATCTTTCCTTGCGTCCCAATCTTTCTCGTCTTTTCTACGTTTGATTATACCATCAATTGTGGTTTTTTTATTTTCGACAATCACTTCAAACTCATCTTTGATACCGGTCCCTATCTTTGCCTGATCATTGTTATCTATATCTATAGTCTTGTCATCTCTCCTTTGTCTGTGGTGTCTTAGGTAATCCTGTTCTTTCGAATTATTCTTACTGTTCTTGTCAATATCTTGATAGTACCAAGGCAAGTTCTTTATGTAATTCGGTATATGTTCATTTACATCTTTGGTCTTAGTATTTTTTTTTTCATCTTTCGTCACCTTCTTATTGTGCATTTGTAATAGTTATTGCACTTTTTGCTTGGTTATTTCTTATATTGTATATATATATTTTGTTTTATAAATTGTTTAGTTAAATCGAGCTCATCGCATCAATCTTTTTCAACTAAATTTTTTCAGACAAAATAGTAAGCTTCCTATGAAGTCGCTCTAACGTTGCGTAACAAAAACCCAATTTAATGTATGGATTGTAAAAATAATATATATTAATGCTGTTAACAAAGTTCAATTGATCAAATGCTAATGACTTCTCTTCTAAGAAAACTAAATACCGAGTTATCAAGAAAGCGTCAAAGTATATAGGGTGAGCAGGTATGACTTGAATTTTGAACTTACAAGAAATACATAGTTATAATGGAAATATTAAAGCATTGCAGGATTTATCCCATATCAAGTTTTTGTGCCACTACAGAAACATATTTCAAAATACCTGAGGATCTAGTAAACCAGCATTTAGCATTAAGAACGCGTAAACTCGGGCACATACATGTGGTGGAACATAGTTTCAGATTAAGCAAAGTGAAGAAGAAATTGATAACTACGAATTTGGACGAAAACAGTGGCTTAATACTACTAATAGATGTGATTTCTTGCTGGAAACAGTTTGCTAGAAGTTTAGTAAACAATGGTCAAAGTATTGCGTATCTCAGCAGTGCTTCCCTTTGTCAATTTGATGGTTTACTAAATTTTCTAGGGCAACTGATAGACAGCCCCGATGAAGCTTTGAAGAGGTGCATCTTCACCGATAGTTACTCCTGTTTACAACAGCCTTTGACCGGAATTATTATAGACAATCTCTCATATTATCAGACCCCCGTGGCTATGCGTGAGTTCAGTGCCTTACAAAAAATGCTGAAGTCTTTACGATCTACCTTTGGCTGTTGGACAATGACAACAAGTTATGGTCTCGAATATTATAATGGTGTTGAAGGTGGAACCTCCACTTTATATACCAGTTCAGGAACCAGTTTCACAAGGCTGCCTGTCTCATATATCAAGGATACAGATCTTGTCTTAATGAGAGATACAGAAGACACATACCATTTAGTGAAATAACGTGAGCGAAGTTCGTATATGTGCAATAACAGCTACAGACTATTTTGTCCCTTGAAAGGGCACTACATGTTACCGTAAATAGTACCTTGGCATTTGTTCCAGTTGAGCCATGTTGGAAAACTCCTGTACCGGCAAATAGAAGGAGTATATGCGGAATAACGAACACGGGTATCACGGCACTCCCCCCCCC
>ERZ1036435.77-NODE-77-length-91683-cov-12.527994_pt1 | contig 91683 bp, 47 predicted proteins | sample MGYA00514223_ERZ1036435 | MGnify/ENA primary metagenome ERZ1036435 (study PRJEB33795, sample SAMN09464927) | human gut metagenome | host: Homo sapiens | place: USA: Stanford, California | collected 2016-08 | study: EMG produced TPA metagenomics assembly of the...
CCCCCAAGAATTGAGAATATCTTTCATGCGAGTACACTTTTTTTTTTTGCTTATTTTCTTTTCTCAATTTAGAAATAACAAAAGTGTATTTCTATTTTATTCGATTCAGTTTTCCTGTTAAGTTATTTTATTTGCCTAATAATTATTAACTATCTTTTGTTTTTCTTTTGACTTGTATGTCATGAAAAAAATTGAAGATACAAACATGAATAGGAGATGAAACTTTTTACTCTCCATTACAATTTTCCAATACCTATACTGTATCTCTTTATTCTACTTAACAACCCCACACCCCCTTCTTTTTTCTATAAGTAATAATAATGAATTAATATCATTTTCTATAATTAATAATTTCTCTAACACAATTCTTACTATCAAAATCATATCAATCTACGCAAATGCGAATATGAAAATAATATGTATTTCATGTAACTTTTCTTATGAAATTAATATGTTTATTGCAATAAAATATATCCCTTATTTGAAAAATGCTAGCGAAATGAAGATGGCCTATATGCTTTATGTTACATACAGATTTGTTATACATACGAATGCTTACACATTCTTTTTCACTTTCATAACTTCATATGGCTTTATCCGTTTCACCACATCCCGTGGCACTTTCTCCCACTCGGGGTAATACTCCATCCCCATAATGCTATATGACAAACCCAGCTTGACTTTACTGGGATCAGCCATACGTCGTACACCCATGGTGGATATACCACCGCGGCCTTCGGGCCCATACAGCAACTCGTTCACGGGCTCCTCATCTTTCTTCTGCAACTCATTGCTGCTCTCCCCATAGTAATGCGTCTCCCGCACATTGCTGTGGCACAACAGCGGATTCTCCCTCATAGGGTACAGAATCGGCCTGTACCCGTTGTATAACATGTCCTCGCTCAACAACCGGTTCTCCAAGTACCTCGTCATGGGCACCTTTGGCAGTTTCCTAAATATCTCATTAACACGTTTCATCAGTCTTCGTAGTCGTTTCCACTAAACCAACAGTACACAAACATAGAAAGTAATATTGCTTTACCTATATATACTTAAAGAAAAAAAATAACTAACTTTATAGTCTTAGTCCTTGATTCCAAAAGGTTATACATATGCTTTTACACATTTACGTGCCTGGTTCCACCCATAGCTTGTAGTCATCGCAAAAGATATATATTGCACACTTGAAAAACCCATTGTTTTAAGGGAGGGGAGAGCCTCCGCTCGGTAATGAAAACATCGGAAAACGGGGTTTTCGCTCTTAAACCGGCTATCCCCCCTCCTCCCATTCCCCTACATCACATTCAAGCTCTCTCTTGAGCCATTTCCGTCTGTAAAGAACATCGACATAACCACAATAGAGTCGGATCTATCGGTGCACCCTTCCCACTCACAAAGCATGCCCACACACCGTACATGCCGATAGCCCCCCTCCCTCCATCTGACAAGAACAGCCCAGCAAGCTAAGTTTCAGGATAGGTCTAGATGACTATCGGTTTCTGGATCAAACTATGCTAATTTACTCACACATACCAACATAATTGATAAACACATTCTGTATGAGTTATATGCGATGGAGAGAGAGAGGCCGATAACGCAGGCCATTCAAAGTTCTCTGGCCTCTTCTTAATCTAACCGAGAAGCCTGGGTAGAGTACCTATGTACGGTCACACATTTGGGCCTTGTCCGCTGGTAAACTTAGTTTTACCATGTTTCAAGAACTGGACTATTTGCCATTGACACGGTTCCTGATAGTCGATAGCAGTATGTCACGCTTGGACCGCAGATCAATACAATAGTATTCCAGGTCATTTTCTGAAGTGGGTATCCCAAGCTGATTCTCTAGCTCCAGCAGTTGCGACTCGACGTCCTCTTGGGCATCGCTATCTATATCCGTATATTTTCCTACTGGAAAGCGATCTATATATGTTTGAAACATCTGCTTTCTGTCCTCTAGACTCATATGCTTATACCAAGCTAATACCTTGCTTAGGAATTGTCTTTGTTCAGACTTGGTGGTGTAGTCCTTGATCCTATATTTCTTGATCAATTTCTTGTCCTTGATTATATCTTCTGGTATCGTATCCGGCTTGAGATCATAGTTGGCAACCAACTGTGACAAGTAGTGATACTTAGTGGGCTCAAATTGATCATCACCAGGATCACCGCTTTCTTCATTAGACTCAACAGATCCCGCATTACACCATTCTTCAAATATATTCTCACGCACCGCATCATCCATGATTTTGTAAAACTCCGGATCTTGTGATACTTTCTCACTTTCTATGCGCCATGTAGAGTACTTGTTTAATTCATGTTTCGCAAACAAAGCAAAGTAGCTATCCTTTATGTCTTGCCCGAGTTCCTGGGTGATATCCGGTACTTCTAATGTATTCGTTTCATCAGGCTCTTCAACCACTGTTTGTTCGTCTCGCTTTGCAGGTTCTTCCTCATCATCAGATGAATAATATCCTAACAAGGCATTCTTAGTGTTCTCTAAATTGTTCACTGTGCTACCCGACTTCATATCTTCCGAAGTCTTAGCAGCATTCATATCTTCCCGAATGAAGTCAATGTCTTCACGAATCTCATTAACCAGATCTTTCGCATTGGTTCGACACCTGTAGCCTCGTATAATCCCAATCAGTAACAAAAGCCTGTCCTTATTAAGTAAATCAATTAGCTTGAGACACTCGGGATGACTTATTTTCCTGGACCATTGGCTCTCATTCCAGTTGTAATATTTCTTGGAACCATCTGAAAATATAATAAGAGCCCAGCCAGCCAATAACTCAAAGGCAACTAACGGTTTGACTTCTATCTCTTTGTCTGCAGTCTCGTCCTTTTGCTCCGTATCGGGCTTAGTCCAGGTGGTTTCCTGGGTCTTGGTGTTATAGTAGTACTTTAGTCCATTGGGCGCAGTATACTCCTTCCACAATTTACTTCTGCTCCTTTGCATATTAACCTGTACTAAGGTGAATACTATGGATAATCAAACCACGGAGTAACTTTTTTAGTGAAAGCTTTATATACAGCTTGAAACAATGTGATTAATGCTCATCGCTTTTTGTTTTTGTTTTCCAACTTTTTTTTTTCATTTCCTACGTGCTCTTCTCTTAATTAAAAAGCTTAAAATAATAGCCTTCAACAGCTATTAGTTTCACCAAAGTTGAATACCGTCCTTGCACTTGCTGTCCAACAAAAGTTATAACAACAAATATTGATTTGTATTGGATTGCTGCATATTGTTTTGAAACTGTCACCGAAGCACTGTTCGCAAAAGAAAGTTATATATGCTTGAGGAGAAGCTCTGATACAAGAAACAAACGAACACCAAATGAAATCATTCATCACAAGTACTGATGTCCCAATAGGTTACAAGACACCTTCTTTCCCCTCGTTATATTGGCCCATCAACGACCGGCGCTATGACACAGCTTTTCTGTATTTCATAGAGGACATTTGGAAGTTCACATTGTACTGGACTTTCATATTTAATGGAGCATTCTACGGTGGAGCTGGTCTCTATGCAAGTTTGACCCACTGGAAACGCGGTGGAGGCCTGTGGATATTTGGCATATATATGCTATATGCGGGGGTGCAAGGAATGATAATAGGAACTGTGATGGGATTCCTAATCGGTGCAATATACAGAAGTGGACTATTTTCTATGTCTACATGGGTGCCCATGTGCTGTGCAGTGGTCCAGATATTATTGGATGTTACTATGAGTTATTCCATGGTAGGATCAATTATGTGACTCTATTGAAAGCCATTATTTTGAGTTTCTAGCTGTTTGAATTCCAACTTGGTTTACAAAACCATGCAAGTGCTAGAGTACCAGTAATGAATATAACACAAAGTGACAATAAAAATACTGATTTTGGCCTATCAATTGTGCACATATAGGCTTCAACAAGATAAATTTGTCATGCTCCACCAATGTATACTATTTTTTGTTTGTATTCTGACTGATCGCCATTTTCGCCAAGTTAGAAAACGCAGCAACACGGATATGCGTGTTATGAAAAAAATGCAAAAAAAAGATGAGTTGCAAATTATATAAGTAGAGTGGTGCTGCAACGGTGGCTAGATTTGTTCAAGAGCATCAATTAAGCCAAATTATAACCATTCAAACATTGATCAAGACATTAAAATGGAGGAGCATTTGTCTATGGGATCGGTTTTTCCCGTACACTATGGATTGCAGATAGAAATCGACCCTGCTAAGGCTAACTTCAAAGGTGAAGAACAATTGCAATTGAATGTTAGAAACAGTGATAATATTAACTTCCCTAAACAGTTTACCTTACATGGCACAGATCTCGTTGTTCTGTCTGCTGAACTTATGGATGATTCTACTGGTACTAACTTTGATCAATTTGAAATTACCTACAAGAAGGAAGAACAGGAGATCGTGCTGAAACATGATATGGATAACCTATCCATCTCAAACAATGCAGCATTGAAAATTAAATATATCGGTAAACTCAATGATATCAAAACTCACCAGGATAAGACTACTGGTGTATTCAAGACCAATTATATGGGGGGATATCACGATGACCAAAAGTCTAATAACATTGTCATCTCCACTCATTGTCAACCAACTTTTGCAAGAAGTATTTTTCCATGCTTTGACGAACTATCCTCAAAAACTACATTTCAGCTGAGTTTGACTTCTTTAAGTCGGTTTAGTGCAATCTCTAACAGCAAAGTCTTGAAGACAGAGGAAAGAGCCGATGGTGGCCAGGAATTGAAAACGACCCATTTTGAAAAGACACCATTACTTCCAGCATCTCTTTTTGGATTTTCTATTGGTGATTTTAGAAAAATCAATACTGTTACTGAGTTTGATGGGATTTCTACTGAAATTGGTATATATTCACCATGGAGAGTAGAGGAGGCCACATACTCATTAGATATAATGAAGAAATACATCCCATTACTGAGCAGTTATTTTAATTTTTCTTACCCCTCTTCCAAATTAGATATTGTGCTGCTACCATTTCTATCCGATATGGCGATGGAAAATTTTGGTATGATTTCAATACAGGCAGCACATCTATTGATATCACCTTCTATGCTAGCCAACGAAGAAGTTCGAAAGCAGCTACATCAATTGGTTGTACATGAATTAGTTCATCAGTGGATCGGTAACTATATATCTTTTGACTCATGGTCACATCTGTGGTTCAATGAATCTTTTGCTACATGGTGCTCATCGCATATATTGGAAGAAAATGGAGATTTAGCAGATTATTGGAACTCCATTGATTATATCGAAAACCAATTGCAACCTTCAATTGAAAGAGACTCTGATATTGCGGCCCAGAGTATTGTGGAGATGGCAAAGCATTCTGAGAAAAGTTTAAGAAATGTATACACCCATGAAATTTTTGATGCACACTCATATAATAAAGGAATTGCATTATTAAGATGTTTTCAGTTAACTGTGGGTTCAGATATGTTCAGAAAGGCCTTCCAAGAAATTTTTCGTGAGATGAAGGAAGGAAATGAGCATTTCCATAAAAGTGCCATCAAACCTATTGATATATTTAACAAGATTGGTTCTTTTCTGAAATCTGAAAATATTCCTAAATTTTACACATCATGGACCCGTACTTCTGGTGTACCAATTGTTAGTGTTGAGGAACTTGATGGTAAGACCAAACTGATTCAACATCGTTATATTCCATATTCTCATGGTAGTGAAGCCGACCATGAAGATATTCCATACTATGTGCCTATGTTTAGCATTTTGGCCGACGGTTCAAAGGATAAAAAAAATATTCTATTGACTGATAGGTCTTTAACTATAGACAATACTATCTTAATGTTAAATCACAATGGACAAGGCTACTTTCGTGTTTCATATGAATCTGAAACTATATATGATACAATAGTTGAAAATTTACAAAACTCCAAATTGGATGATAACAACCTAAAAACAATACTCATAGACCTAGCTTATTTCATTGGTGATAAAAAGTACCAAAAAGATGTCCATATTAAAGGTTTATTCAAGATTCTGTCTGCATTTGCCGCTAATTCATCAGTGATTGTAGAGGATTACTGGTGTGGTCTATCGACTGCACTTGATATAGTTCGTCGAATCCACTCCACATTGGGTGCCGCACAAAAGGCTAAATTAGCGAACAAGATAGTTGATCCTCTTTTCAGGGCAATGAAGTGGCCACAACAGAATTTTGCTACGGAAATGGCAAGCATGGAATCTAATGAGACCAAGGTCAGAGGTGATATACTATATCTACTACAAGATGTAAAGGATATAAACCATGGTGTTTACAGTCTTGCAGATAACTACTTTAAAGCTATTATGACTGGCCCTGCTTCTTCAATTCCTATTGGATTAATTGGAGGTGTTTTTTTGCTGGTATCGAAAAGGTTTAAAAATGTAAAGCAATGGAAGAAACTATTCGAACTGGTCAAGTCAAGTAGAGGAATTGCATCTCATATTTTTCAAACATTTGATTCTAAGACTCATACCGATATTTCGGTAATTATTCAGAACATTGCTATCGAAAACCTAGCATGTTCTCGTAACGAGGAAATAATACGTAAGGTATTGAATTTTGTGGCTACAAATATCGAGTCTAATGGTGTTAGCAGAGCTCTTTACGGTTTACACAATATTGGCACACGCTCTACTATTAATGATAATGGTAAAGAGGTTGGACAACAGGTTCGTGATGTTGCATGGCAATGGCTAGAATCAAACTACGACTTATGGGCTAGAAAGGCTATGCGCGAAGGTTCTCAAACTGCTGAAAATCTATCTAAAGAACTGGACGGTATTATCTTGTATATATTTGAGATGTTTAGAGATTCTGAGGGAAAGGTTGATAAATTTATTCTTCGTAAGGAAGAATTGTTAGGTGTGGAGAAGATTCATTTAGCTCAAATTTGGCTAACTGTGAAGGAAACTACGAGCTCAAATAAAATCATAGCTGGTTCAGTGAAAGCATTGTTATAATCTATAATCTATAGAAGGTAGCTATTACAATAAATACTATAATATTTTTAACAGATGCCATAAGGCTGCCACAGTATAAGATCTGAATATATCAAGTATGTTGGTAGTCTCCAACGATCTACATTTAAAGGGTTGAATCATTTGGACCCTAGCCAAAGCCATCAACGCCTGTGATCAACACTATTTGTTGATAACAAATTGCAATTTCAAATCAAACGATAAATTATTGTCAAGATCTCCTACTGCATTATTAATCTATTTTGTATTGAAACATAAAGCCACCCTGTTCAAAAATACTAACTCAAAATGGATAAGGTTAAGGAGAAACTTACAAATTTGAAGCTAGAAGCTGAAAGCTGGCAAGAGAAATATGAAGAATTAAAGGAACAAATGAAACAATTGGAACAGGACAATATTCAAAAAGAGAATGAAATCAAATCATTGACTGTTAAGAACCAACAACTAGACCAAGAAGTCGAGAAGTTGGAAGATCAGATCAAGGAAACAAAGGAACTAGCCGAAGAGTCAACTACACTTAAGTCACATAACGAAAACTTTAACAAAAAGAACCAAATGTTGGAAGAAGAATTGGAAGAAACTGATAGGAAATTGAAAGAAACATCAGATAGGTTGAAAGAAATCGAATTGAATTCTGAGACACTAGAAAGAAAGACGGCTGCGTTACAAGAAGAGAGGGATGAATGGGAGAAGAAGTATGAGGAAGTCGCTGCCAAATATGAGGACGCTAAGAAAGAGTTAGAAGAATTTGCCAACTCACTTGAAAATTTATGAAGACAGATGCTGGTAAACATTGCATTACTACACCTTTTGAATCAGAAGTGTTACGTGATCAATCTCACTCTAAATGTCGTGAAAACACCAATGGATTATACAATAAGCCTATGCAATTCAGTATTGAGTTAGTATGTGGTATTGTATTGCTAATAATTTTAGTCATTCTATCTAAATTTGATGTAGTTTACCAGCATTGATACTGCTTTACACACACATGATGTTCAACTGCATTTCCAAAATATCAAGAAGTTGTACTCGATTTACGTTAATTGGACCAGATATAGAATTAGTATAAAGATATTCTAACTGCTAAATATTAATAATTTTAAGAAGAAAAAAAAGAAAGGAACCATAATCAACAGGAATAAAAGAGAACTAATAGCATATATATATATATATACTATCAGGTAATATGTCTTAATGTTATATATATATTCTGTAGTGACACACACATCATCATAACCTACGTTTTTAGAACTAATGTGGTCTAATACAAAGGCTTGACCATAAAATATTATAACAATGTCAATTGCTCACGTCTGCCATTGGTTGCAACAGCCAATATGCCATACTATTAATGTCTTTACTTGGAAGTTAAATGAATGAATTATTTTTTAGAAAAATGGATTAGAGTATACTTGAAATGCTTTATCAATTTGATATTGTGTCATAGAAATGTATATCCGAAATCATCATTCACTTACACTACATATCAAGGGTTTAACCTTCCTCAGTATCTGCCAATTACTAGACATCATGGATTAAATTCTTACATAGAGGAATTCATTTCGGATTTGCTAGGAAAGCTGGATCACGTTTATCATTTAAGTTTATTTGTAATTTCAAAGCATAATGGTTGGGCCATAGAACGCTATGTTTTGGATTTTGGCCAGTTTCAGCACGGCCAACCAGTTGATAAAGATATTGTGCTTAAGGAGGGAGAAGTTTATGACGAGTTTCGATCTAGTTTGAACAGTTTAATAACATACTTAGAGAAACAAACACCAATACGTGATGATACTGTAACATTTGAGTTTGTAATTGATACGATAGAAATGGCATTGGGTAGAAAATTTGGTATTGATATGGATCCGAAAACGTCAAAGTCTCAGGTAGTTGATTTTGAGAGGGATACTAACTGGATAAGGTATCATGAGGATCAGAATGTTCCAGACGGCAAGGAACATAGTGGCGCCTATAAACCAAAATTAAAGGTAACTGCCTTGATTGGGTGCGACTGGGGCCCTATATGTATCCAACAATATAACGAAAGACTGATAGTTCCAAATAAGGGCTTGAGTCAAGTATATTATGATGACGACCAAACAAACAATTTTGAACTCACCTTAGGCTCTTTACAGTAGGCCATTATGAGCTTGTAAGATATGTTCTACTAGAATAGACATTTGCATCGTGTGAAAATTACTTTTTTGTATTAATATTACATGTAACAATATTTATTTTAATCATTCTATAACTAAGATAAAATTCATATTGGTATATTAAGAGCTGTTGGAAGGTCAATATTGCTTTTTGTTTTATAATAAAAGCTGGCTACAATCCTTAATTGTTAGGGACCCGCCCTATATGGTTACAATTAAGATATGCTATACTAACAAAATTAGTATTAATGACAACTTTTGATTATCATCTGTTTCTGCATCCAGTATCAAATATGTTCTGGGCTATGTCCTTCAAAATTACCTGCCTGGCTTACATTGATATTACTGCTGTTAGAAATGTCAACAAATCTTTTAACGCTTGGTTTTCTATTTGGACTATTCTTTGACACCCATTCATACGATGTACCGTTTTTCACAGGGACAAAGTCATCTGTGGAAGAGCTTGACACAGTACCCGGTGTATGCTTGTCACTGGCCTCTTCCTCTAATATTGGTCTCTCAAAAGTTCTCATACTAGTATCATGAGGTATATTTTGACTAGAGTGACCACTGCTCTCGGACAGCATTTGACTAGAAAAACTATTGCCTTGTGAAGATGTTAAATTGCCTTTTTTCTTACTACCCATATCCAAGAAAACAGAATCTCTTAAACCGAGAGTAGATTTTCTGGGGTCTTTAGGGATATCAGCTTCATCAGAAATTGTGGTATTCATCAACTCTGCTGTTGAAACAGTATTCAAAGAGCTGTAACTGTCTCTAATGTTTCCTGGTTGGTGGCTAGATCTAGCTGAAGCCAAAGTATATCTCCAGGACTTCTTGTGTGCAGGAATGCTGTCCACGTAAACGGAAGACGATCTGATGTTAGGCTCAAAGAAGGTACTATTTGTGTCTTTATGTTCTAACAGGAGGTCTCTACTATTAGTGTTATTGGTATCATAAAATATATCAGACTTATTGCTGCGCTTTTCATCCATAGTGGAGGTATCTGAATCAGTAGTTGAAGCATCATCGAGTTTTAGAGCGTTTAGCATGTCTAGCCTTCTCTTAGCAGAATCGGCATCACTATCATCCTCAAAAGGATTCTCCAATGATGTAGCTGCCTTGTTTGGATTATTAGCAGGATTATATGGGTTTGGTGGACTAATATTTGGTGTCTTTTCTTCATCCTTTGGCTCGGTTTTCTTCTTGGATCTGTAGAATAAAAATGCCAGGACAACTAATATTATTACTACAACAGGAATAGCAACACCACAAGCAATTGCCGCTGTCTTAGTAGAATGTTTTTTAGAAGCTTTAGACAAAGGTGCTACTGCTGAACTGGATTCGGTTGATGTAGAAGTCACTTCTACATCACTAGTCTTAGAATGTGTTGCTGATGTTCTAGTTGAACTGTACAGCGTAGATGAATTGGTAGCATTGGCTGATGTTGTTATATTTGTGTGGTTGGTAGTTAACTTATCCATTCCAATGATGGTGAATGGTAATTGTTGTGATAATGAATTTTTCTGAGCCACTAAATCAATGGTTAGTCGTTGGAAGTTCTGAGGAACCCTTCCCATGAGAGTTAGGTTGCTCGAAACAAAGTTCAACCAGTCATGATCAGTGTCACCCTCATATTTTACACTAACATTGGTGTTATCGAAGTCAGTAAATTGTGAAGGTAAGAAATTATAGTAGAACCATTCACCTCTAGTAGCATTTAGATTTGGCAAGGATGAAGTAGCAAATAACTTTGTTGTTGCCTCGACTTCGAAGTTTAGATAGATAACATCTCCATTAATATCATATATAACAACTGAGAAATTACCAATAGGGCCATTGGCAGATTTGATCATGTCCTGTGGTACAGTTCCTTCAATTGTGTCATTGTTCAATCTAATCCAGGCCGGATTGTTTACAAGATTGAGACTTCCTAGATTATTTGTTGTTATAGGAGCATCATCATAGTAAACATAATTTAAGGGCACTTTGTATGATATATTACCAGTCTCTGTAACATTAATCACTAAAGTATTTTGAATGGAGGTAGTCAGTGTGTGTGCACCTATAACTAATTCAAAAGGAACCTCGATGCCTGCGTAGCCATCGATGTCTGTAGCTATCAGCGTTAGATCGTACGCAGTTTGAGGTGCTATTTGTGAGTTTACCACAGGAGCACTACCACTGAATTTCAAATTGGCCGGATCGAAGAAAACCCAGTTAGGAAGAGGGGCATTGTACTGGTCAGTTCTGCCATAGTATGCGACTATCTCATCAGAACTATCAAAATTTGATCTATCGAATGTCACATTAAATATCTGATTAGGTGTCAGAATGAGACCATTTTTACCATTAGTGTATCCGCTATTTTTCAGCAGTGCCAGAAGATTAAAGTTCGGCGAAAGTGTTATGGCTGGTTTATTTGTCACAACAAGCTGATATGTGTTATTGAGCTTGCTATTATCGGACTCATCAGTACCTTCTAAGATGAATTTGAAATATTGAACCTGGTTGTCGCCGTTAAAGAGGTCAGAAGGCGGCAGTCCTTGTATGGTTCTGCTGTCTGTATTGAATGTCAGCCATTTTGGCAGGTCATATGTCTGATAACTTATCTGCACAAGGTCATTGACATTCGATTTGTATGTATCATTAGATATCTGAAACACGAACTGCTGGTTCGTCCTCGCTACCGGCGGTATCTGTTTGGGTATTGGGTAGGCTTCGTATGGCGCACAAAGAGCTGTGCCCAATAGTGCACATATGAGGTATATGAGCTGTATTGTTTGCATTGTGATTTCCGGTCTATCTTAGTTGCTGATAAAAGCGGGTTTTCTAAAACGGTGAGATTGATTATAGTAAAGTAAAGTATTCGAAAACGTGGATAGAGGTTATATCGATGTGTAAAATGTAGATATCTTAGGCGTAAAAAGGACCTTGTGTGGTGTGGTGAGTTGAAGAGAAACATCTACCAAGAGACAAGAAAAGCTGTTTCCTTTTATTTGATTTATTTTTAGACCTCAAGTCATATAAGTCAATTGCATAAACAACCACTTTTCACTTTTGGTGTTGACCGTATGTTCTATTTAGAACTTCCATGCATCTATTTTTGGCATTTGGTGGTTCTAATTTCCTAGATTAGAAAAGTTCAAGACCAAATGTGAAAAGGGTCTATATCAGCGTATCTATAGTGAGAACTAGGCAACATACACACTGTCAACACGAAAATATCATAACCTTTAGCTATTCGTTTGCTGCTAAAACTGCCAAAATGTAGTGGAAAATTCGAAAGGAACCCAGAATTTCGAGGGAAATTGAATGAAAATCCAATACCTCCCCATTGGAAATAGGAATTTTCCTGTTTTTTGCCAGAGAAAAAGCGTAGGAAATTTCGTGAATTTTCAAAAAAAGAGAACGAAAACCAGAAATCGAGTGCAAAAAAAGAACTGAAATGAACTGTTCCTGTTTCGCGTTGTGTAGTTGGACAAGACACTCAGGTCTCCCGAACTGGAAGTGTTAGTGGATATGATAGAAATGGGGACTACAGTAGCTATGTAGTACGCATAAGTGAGTTTCGCGCATTGACTGGATCTGCATTAGCATTATAAATAGATCTATGACGTAGTATACAGGAATAAGAAATGGTCTTTATACAAAAGAAAAGAACTGATTGACATATCAGGTAAAAAAAAATCACTTCTTTCCTAATTAGTAAATGTTATAGCTACATTTATATGCTTTTAATAAATGAGGGAGAGAGAAAATATAGCGGAAATTATAATTACATATGTCTATCAGCGGTTCTTGGCTTTGCACGGATGATGTTGTCGACTCTCAGCAGCACTTCTGCGGCTTCTGAAGCGGAGCTTACGACGGCTCTTTTCAGCTTGTAACTCTCCACAATACCTAGTTCTCTCATGTCTGCTATGGTACCGTTGTCAAGGTCAAGGCCTGACGTGGAAATCCCGTTGTATATAGATGATCTTAGTTTTGACACAAGCTCACTACTGTCGAAGCCTGCGTTGTCAGCCAAGATGGTTGGTAGTTGTCTTAGTGCTCTTGCAAATGCCTCTACAGCTAGTGCCTTCTTACCGTCAACATTTTGGGCCTGGGTATCTACGGCTTTAGACATAATCATTTCTGCACAGCCACCACCCAAAACGGTACGGGTCTCCTTTGTAGTCTGAGATAGCACTGATAAAGCATCATGCAGGGATCTTTCAGCCTCGTCTAACACCTGGTCAGTAGCTCCTCTTAGTACAATGGTACAAGCTTCACCCGCTTTACAACCACTGAACTTCAAGAAAGTCTCTTCACCAATAATAACTTCTTCAATCAAATCACACTCACCTAATTTGCACTTCTCAGGATCGTCGAATGTAGAGACTACTTCACCACCAGTGACTAATGCCAATCTCTCAATACCTTCAAAGTCAGCGTGTTCAATGGAATTTATGTTCATGTCAGTAAAAAGTTGCTCTGGATAGTCGTAGATCAATTGTCTGTTTATGAAGGTATTAATACCAAATTTAGAGATCTTGTTTATCTTGCTGGCCATCTTATCACGCTCCGCTTTCTCCAATTGGGCTAATTTGGATGTAGAGTCAACTTTAAATTTTGTTCCGAAAATCTTAACTTTGTCTGTATCTAGTGCCGTGTTGGCAAGTAATATCTTGGCTTTCTCAACTCTCTTTGGCTGGTTGTTACCAAATTTCTTCTGCAAGATGAAACCTGAGTCCAGGAATGAGTCAGATAGCTTCCCACCTAAAATCTTAATAATTTGGATATGTTCTAAGTTTGTTGAACCCTTTAGTCTTAGTATGGCATCCGTCGCCATGTTGGAGAAGTATTCCTTGTCCTGAGACAAGATCTTAGAAGATAGAGTTGTCTTGGCTATGTGAACTAGGTCGGAGTGAAATTTCTCTGAATCGCTAGAGTTATCCACAGCAGCAGAGTCCAATGCTTTCAGTGCCGCAGCGGAAGCAATACGGAACCCCTCAATAATCGTTTGTGGATGGATTCTAGCCTGATCAATCATTTTTTCAGCTTCTCTCAGCAATTCTGCACTTAGAACAGTGACACTAGTAGTACCGTCACCAACTTCATCATCTTGCACTTTACTGATGTTAACCAGCACCTTTGCGGCAGGGTTGTCCAATGGAATAGACTTCAAGATAGTGGCACCATCATTGGTGACAAGTGAATTCTCACTAGAGGCACTCTGTAACAGCTTGTCCATACCTTTAGGACCCAATGTACTCTTCACTAAGTCACCAACTGCAATGGCACCAACAAAGGCTGACATACGTGCATTTTCAGCACGCTCTTCGGTAACCTGATCGCCAAAAATTTGGACACTCATTCTTTAATATGTTTGGATTGTTCCTAACACCGGTAAATTTAAAGAATTGGCACAGTTGGCAATTATAACACACCCAGTTCTTGTATCAGATTCCTAATAAATAGCTTGAAAGGCATCGAACTTGCTTGTTATTTTGTGATTTCAGTGAAAATTTTTGGACGAAGGAAGCCTTTTGCCACAATGCGGGCGTGTAGTGTGATTCTAATCTGTAATGGAAATTAGGAAATTATATAAGAGATGAGCTCGAAGGAACAACTTTATTTCTTGATTCACTGTCAAGAAAGTGTTGCCGCCACCGACTGGATACTGATCTTTTTGGGTTGGGAGAGAAGTTCACTGGTATTAGCTTTCCTTTAGTGTAACGTACAGGTAATACCATTAGGGTAACAGAAGATGACTGATACTGAAAAGCATGTTCATAGACCTGATGAAGAAGATGACGAGGAGCAGGTAGTTGCCAAGCCTAGAAGAGGTGTTCCAATGATGGAGGGATTCTTCTCTAGTGACGATGAATCCGCTGCTACAGATGAGAATGAACCTGATGAAGACTATGATCTTAATGAAGATGATAAACTGACTAAGGACATGACCAGTAAAGGTAACGATGAGCCAGAAGAGAAAGTAATGAGTACTGTGAGACTTACAGAGAAGCCTCGTGGTAGAAAGAAAGGTGCAGCAGCTAAGTCGAAGATTGGAACTGCCAGTTACGATAAGATGAAAGATAGGGATTTGATGGCTGATGCAGATAATGATATTCCTGCTGACTTTGTCCCTGATTCGGTCTCAGCAATGTTTAGGACACATGATTTTAGCTACTTGAAGTTAAAGCCAGATCACGCCTCAAGACCAATTTGGATCTCCCCAAGCGATGGTAGAATAATATTGGAGAGTTTCTCACCCTTGGCGGAACAAGCACAAGACTTTTTGGTCACAATTGCAGAGCCTATCAGTAGACCTTCTCATATTCATGAGTATAAAATTACTGCATACTCTCTTTATGCTGCAGTTTCTGTAGGTTTGGAAACTGATGACATCATATCAGTTTTGGATAGACTTTCGAAAGTTCCAGTTGCCCAATCTATTATAAATTTCATAAAAGGAGCCACCATCTCATATGGTAAAGTGAAGCTGGTCATCAAACATAACAGATATTTTGTGGAGACAACACAAGCTGACATTCTAAAAATGCTGTTAAGAGATCCCATAATTGGCCCACTTCGTATAGATGGTGAACATCAAGCACAAGTAGATGGTAATAAAGGTACAGGTACATCGTCAGTGGATAAAAGTAGTATAAATCCTAATGATGTAGAAGCCATGTTTTCTGCTGTTGTTGGAGAAGGTGCAAACGGGGAGGAAGATGAAGAGAATGAAGATGATATAGACGCCGTGCATTCATTTGAAATTGCAAATAGCTCGGTTGAAATTGTTAAAAGAAGATGTCAAGAAATTGATTACCCCGTCTTAGAAGAATATGATTTCAGAAATGATAATAGAAACCCAGATCTAGAAATTGATTTGAAACCATCAACACAAATTAGACCGTATCAGGAAAAATCGTTAAGTAAAATGTTTGGTAACGGTCGTGCAAGAAGTGGAATTATTGTGCTACCGTGTGGTGCAGGTAAAACACTTGTGGGTATCACTGCTGCTTGTACTATCAAGAAATCGGTTATTGTCCTTTGTACATCATCTGTTTCGGTTATGCAATGGAGACAACAATTTTTGCAATGGTGTACATTACAACCTGAAAATTGTGCAGTTTTCACTTCTGACAACAAGGAAATGTTTCAAACAGAATCTGGTCTAGTTGTTTCCACCTACTCTATGGTTGCAAATACAAGAAACAGATCCCATGACTCTCAAAAAGTTATGGATTTCTTAACAGGTAGAGAATGGGGCTTTATTATCTTAGATGAAGTTCATGTCGTTCCCGCAGCTATGTTCCGTAGAGTGGTTTCAACAATCGCAGCACACGCAAAATTAGGTTTGACTGCAACATTGGTCAGAGAAGATGATAAGATTAGTGATTTGAACTTTTTGATTGGACCTAAGTTATATGAGGCCAACTGGATGGAACTATCACAAAAGGGACATATCGCAAATGTGCAATGTGCTGAGGTATGGTGTCCAATGACAGCAGAATTCTATCAAGAGTATTTACGTGAAACTGCAAGAAAAAGAATGTTATTGTATATCATGAATCCCACAAAATTCCAGGCATGTCAATTTTTGATTCAATATCATGAGAGAAGAGGTGACAAAATTATTGTTTTTTCTGATAATGTTTATGCGCTTCAAGAATATGCGTTAAAATTAGGGAAACCGTTTATTTTTGGTTCGACACCTCAACAAGAGCGTATGAATATTCTTCAAAACTTTCAATACAATGATCAGATTAATACAATTTTCTTATCTAAAGTTGGTGACACATCAATCGATTTGCCAGAAGCAACATGTTTGATTCAAATATCATCTCATTATGGTTCCCGTCGTCAAGAAGCTCAACGTCTAGGTAGAATTTTGCGTGCTAAAAGACGTAATGATGAAGGTTTTAACGCATTTTTCTATTCATTAGTTTCAAAAGATACCCAAGAAATGTACTATTCAACCAAAAGGCAGGCCTTTTTAGTTGATCAAGGTTATGCATTCAAAGTTATTACTCACTTACATGGAATGGAAAACTTACCAAATCTTGCATATGCATCGGCTAGAGAACGTAGGGAACTACTACAGGAGGTTTTGTTGAAGAATGAAGAAGCTGCTGGTATTGAGATTGGCGATGATGCCGACAATTCCATTGGTCGTGGTGGTAGCTTGTATAAGAAAGCGAGATCAAAGGCGATGAGAGGAGAGGGGTCTCTGGCAGGCCTTGCAGGTGGTGAAGATATGGCATATATGGAATATAGCACTAAGGCAAAAGATCTTAAGGAACATCATCCATTAATTAGAAAAATGTATTATAAGAATTTAAAGCGATAATGATGTTGCATTATCTCAGATTACACATCAATTTTTTTGGTTAAACCGATGCACATTTAAATATCATAAAACTCAAAAAAAAAGTTACTAAAAAAAAAAAAAAAAAAAAAAAAAAAAATCATTAAAAGATTGAATAATCCAGCTATCTTTCATAAAAATTATGTTGACATGCGTTGACTTCTTTTACGATAATACAGCCTTCACATCATTATGCTTTGGAATACTCTCAGCAGCACCGTTTTTTTGAATTGCCAACGAACTACTAAAAGTGGCAAACTTGATAGCTTCTGACAATGGTTTTCCTTCATAAAGTTGGGTTACTAGAGCACCCAAAAAGGTATCACCTGCACCAGTACTATCAACTACTTTTACATCATGTATTGCATCCATGTAACCGACTTCTGGGTTTTGTTTAGATACGTATAGAACACCTTTCGAACCCAGGGTAATAATTACTGCCCTCTTTCCTTCTGGATTTACATATTGACTCTTTAAGCGAATAGCTATATTTTTGTAAGTGCTAATAAAATTATCATTAATCATCTCTTTGTACTCTTTGACTTTCTCAGGTCCTTCTGCATCTTCGATTACTTGAAGAGCTTCAATCTCATTAACCACTAAAACGTCAACAGCATTCCAATGTGCTTTTGCAATAGGTTGAAATGGTGAAGGATTGAATACAATTACAGAGTTGCTAATATTATCATGAATCCATTTCATCACACAATCGGCATTAGGAATTTCTTGTTGGAATACCACATACTCCTTTTCTTTTGTTTCTTTGAACATATCCTTCAATTGTTGGCTACTATATTTACTTTCGCCATTGGCCCCTTTAACAATCAAAATTCTATTTTGGCCACCAAGTTTCTCTTCCACCAATATTGTAGCTGTACCAGTGCTGACACCTTCTAACACCTTGACTTGGTCAACATCAACACCATCTCTTCTCAATGTATCCAGTAATTGAGCACCAAAGGCATCATTACCAACACTTCCTACCATTCGGACAGTATAATTGTCTTGAGGGTTTTTCAATCTGGCAATAGCTATACATTGATTGCAACCCTTACCTCCTGTATGAGTCTCGAACGAATTTGCACGTATTGTTTCCCCTCCATCCGGAACTTTGTCAGTATAAGTCACTAAATCGTAGTTCAAAGAACCAATAACAGTAATACCCATATTCAAAGTATTTTTATTTAGAGAACTAATATGCTATTATTTACTTTACAAATTTAAACCACTTGGTCAATAGACTTACTATGTTTCTATTACTTTAACATCATTTATATTTGTTTCACTTTGAAATACCGTACGAACACTTTTTCACTCATTGAAAATTTAATGCGATGAGCTCATCGCAATTTTTCAAATGAAATACTTCTTATTGCAGAATAGTTTTCTACTGGCTGACTGTTAAACCCAGAATAAGATAATAAAGCTTTATACATTTTATTGAAAATATACCCTCAATTTATACGCTGTACAACTAATTGGAAACCACTGGTAAACTTGAACATTGGTACAGAATGACTGAAACAATTAGTGTGCATCCTGTTTCTTTTCCACCTGAGGTACTGGCTCGTATATCTCCTGATCTAACATTACAAAGACATTTATCTTTGGGAATTCGACCAAGTTTACGTAAATTTGATGAATTTCGAGACGTGCAGATAAATGAAGAAACCTTATCAAGATACTCCGAGCAGTGTCAATTTGATGCCAACGATACTAGCAATGGGATTCTTGGTTCAAATGTGCTTAAGAGTGGCAATACCATGGTTATTACTACGATAACAGGTGGTATTATTGAAGATGCATATAATAACGAGTTTGGGGATTTAGACATAGGTGAGCAAGAGCTCTTGCATTTGGAGGATGCACCCGCTGATTCTTTGAGTAACTATACCTCTATATATCCTGTGGTTGAAGTTGAAAGAGGTAGAGTAGGTGCATGTACTGATGAAGAAATGACTATATCTCAGAAACTTTATCAATCACTACTGTATTCAAGAGTGCTACCGAAGAGTTCATTGAAGGTTAAACCAGGTGTAAGATCGACAGATGAAAATGGTATTAGTACTATAACTTACCCAGATGGAAATGTAAATGATGATGAAATGAGCAACGTAGTACAGATAAAAAAGAAATGGTCCTATGTTTTATATGCAAAAATAACCGTGTTTGGTAGAACTGGTCCAGTGTTCGATCTTTGTTGGAATTCTTTAATTTATGCTTTACAATCTACAAAGCTTCCAATGACATTTATAGACGAGAAAGCAACCGACTTAAGGGTCAGTATCAGAACTAAAGGTAGAAGCACTACAGTTAAGGAAACTTATGAAATTTTTGCTGATCCTAAGAGATATTCTGATCTAGTTATTAAGAAAGAAAGGATTGCATATTCATCAAATTTTGGTATTATTGAACTGAATCCAGAAGAACAAATTCTAAATGGTGAAGAGAGCTCTGAAAATTCTGCTACTCCGGATGGGACAGATGCAACAGATGTTGAAATGGATGTGGTCAGGCCTGAGCCTGAGACGGTTCTTTTGGCAGATATAGATACTGAAGCAGAAGAGGCAACAATTAATAGCACTGTCAATATTTTGACTGACGAGCAAGGGAAGATGTGTCATTTTTCAATAAACGGAGGTGGCGCTATTATTACACCAGAATTGATAAGGAATTGTCTCACATTAGCAAATGAGAGATCATCTGATTTATCTAGGAAATGTTTGAGAAATTAGTTAGTAGAGGGTTATTTAACTTGTAATTCATATTGTATAGTCTACTGAGAGCATAGCTGTAACAATATTCTCTTTACTATTGTCACTCTTGGAAGTCTGTTCGTACTATGGTCATAGTAAGGCAGAGGATTACTTAAAAATAACGATTTAGTTGAAAACAGTTAATTGATAACTATACAGCAGGTATCTGTTGTGATATTTTACATATTTATTGGCTATTAAGTGATATTTTCTTGTTTAGTAGTCTTTTTTATTTTTTTATCCCAACATGTGAATAGGTCTATTGAAAGGATTATTACTGAGACCAAATGCAAACAATTTCATATAACTAGTAAAAAGAGTGTTCATAAATAATTTTTAAAATATGATCATTGATTGTAAAAATTTACTCTGATCTTAGATGCAAACTCCGAGTATAAGAGAAAAAGAGGTTATCACTTGACCTCAACGAGCTTATCTCTTTCTTCTTCTATCTTTGGCAACTGGTGAAGGGGATGGAGTAGAGACATTCTGTAGATCAACATTAACGTACTCATTGACCTTAGCGGCAACACCACCGTGAACCCTTTTGACCACTCTGCTTGCCTTGGAACCCTTACGCTTGTAGACATTGATGTAAAATGAGATGAATAAGACCAAGTAAGATGAGATGATGGCACACCCAGCAAAAGTAGCGGTTGTAGAACCAACACATTCACCACAATGTGGCAGAGTTGGGAAGTATAAGTGGGTAGCTTTCTGGTATACTGCAAAGTAGATAAAACCAATATCCAAAATGAATTGGATGATCTGGAATCTAGTGACCCATTCCTTCCACCAGACTCTAATTCCTCTAGCGGCTAAGAAATAATACCAGTACATAACAACGTGAACACCCAGATTCAAAGAAATTGGCACCCAAGAGATGGAGGTAGTACCTACCAATTGAGTATAGCATAACAAAGCTGTGGCACCATGATGGTATGTGTGCAAAAAGGTCAATTTCTTGTGTTTTAGAACCAAGAAGAGGGTGTCAATAAACTCAATAAACTTAACAATGTAGTTCATGTAGTACAAAGTAACCATGGGTTGTGTCCAGGCACCTTCGTTACAGATGGCATAGAATAAACCGTGATGGTAGATCATTGGAGTCAATTGCTCTACCATCAAAACCAGCAATGTTAATGAGATGGTAGTTAGAAACAAGTTATGCAATTGGAACAAACCGTTCAACTTGAACGGTTTGGAGTAACTTAGTACAAACTTACCACCAAAGATGACGATGTAGTAAGTAGCAATAGCGATAAGTACTGGTTGTAGCTCACTTAGAGGAAGTTCACCAGCGACAAATTGGAATTCGCTTGGAATAAATTTGCCATTAGTTGCTAGGGTTACAAAATGGTCGAAGTTTTCCCATAAGTTGATGTTGAAAAAGGGCTTCTCCACAGTGGGTACATAATTGTGTAACACCGGATAACGTTCGAAAACTGGTGCTGAGTATTGCTTTAGTAGTGGAATAATGGTAGTCATAGTACTTATAAGTGATTATCAGTTCTTATTGATCAGTGAAATTACAGCAAAGGATATGCTGGTTGCGTAGCGTACAATTACTCTTTATAATTGGAGAATGATTTCCAAAACCTTATTTAAAAAGTTGGAAAATAAGTAGCGAGTGTCGGATTTAAATTCAGAAATTAGCACCGCGCTGAGATATTGAATTAACAACAGGGGTCTAAGTATTGGTAATCTATTAGTTATACAGTCCTTATACGTTGGTGAATAGATACTTCAAAAGGACGATAATTAGCTTCAATTGAACTCGTAACGATTTTATATAATTTTTGTTTTGGCGAAACCAAAATTTTTCACAAGTTTGCCTTTTGCGATGAGGGAAACGCGAATTTTTATCTGTTAGGTGCCGGATTTTTATTAAGAACGGTAATAAAAGCCGATTTAAACTACCTAGCAGTATAGCATATTTCACATGTTCAATTGACGTCGCCGGTATATGATGTGTCATTGAGCAAGGGAGGGGCGATTCAACTTATTTTCAATCATGCCAGGATGACTACATTTTCCTTATTATGTATTGTAGTGGTTTCGACAGAAGACTTGTCATTTGGGTAGAACATTATCAAGTACCTATTAATATTACATATTTTTCCTCCTGGAAAGTCTATATTAACATAGATTGTTTATAGCTAAGAAGTAACTGAATAAAAATCATAAAAACAAGGTTAGAAATGTCTCATGTAAAAAATTTTACTTCAAAAATAATCTAGCATGTGAATTCATATGAGCAACATGACGTTTACTATTATTGTTGCTCTTTGTCCTTTGAAATGAACGAGGATACTGTTTCCGGTGCTGAAGCAATAGCAGCTAGTGCTGCCAATGGGTCATTGGCAAAATTAATTGGTGGTAAACTATTATTTTGAAGACTTCTATCCACAGCTTGACCGTTACGTATTAGTTGTGGATGCTGGCCTATAGTGGGTGAATCATTAGATAAAGTAGGGGAAACAGTGGTGGTCATTGGAGGTAATTGATGAAGTTTCAAGTTCCCTTCTGAAAATATTCTAGGAGTTGGTACACTAGTGCTAACTGTGCCATTAATTGTACTTCCAACAAATTTTTGGATTGGTGGAGGACTTATGCTTACAGCTTTATGGCTTATTGTAGCTTTTGGAGGGGGTTGGCCACTGTCAGGGTTCAGTAATGAGGAAATAGAGCTTGATCTAATAGTTGTAGATGTACGTGAATCATCATGAGGTCTTGGTATTATATTAGGTCTGTTGTCAGGAGAGGCATTCAGTAAGCTGTTAATCGAATTATGCCTGTGATCTTCTGTTCTAGCACTGATATTGGAGGACTCCTCAGCTTTAATATCTTGCCCTGGTGTTCCACCTGCAGTTCCATTGATAGGTTTTGTAGACATTTGAGCTATATGGCCAATAGGGCCCTCTGTGTTACCTTGAAATTGAATTGTTGGAAGTCTAGGTGGAGGTAGCGTGCTGGTAGGAGTTGTGACAGTTGAGAACGCATCCTTGGTATTCTCAGCATTGAAAGGTTGGGCAGTGATGCCTGAGTATAATTGGCCAGTCTCTGACTTAACTTGGGTGCCGAAGTAATTCATTGCAGGTCTTGTTTGTGGAGGGATTCCATTAACTATGTTAAAAACAGGTGGTTCTGGTGGTAACAATATTTGGGATTGTTGAACCAAGCCAGAACTTTTGGCATTACGTTTAGCATCGGCTTCTTCCACAATTGACTTCCATCCAAATTGAGCAGCATTCCTTTGGTAGTAATTTCTGACCATTGTTGTTGATTTAGTGGCTAGCTTTTGGGATATTAGAGACCATTGTGAACCGAATTCCTTCAGCAGATCTGGAAAGGCTTGTGTCTCTTTAACACTCCAGTAACTCGTCCGATGGTCATGAGACTGCTTTTGTTTCTTTCTCAGACCTCCGTCTTCAAAACCAAGGTCAACTGGACTCATATTTGGACTTGGTCTTGGCAAAATTGTTGTGAAGTCGCCAGTATGTTCTGTAATAGCATCATTATGTTGCAGTGGGTTAGATTCATAAGTATCATTTGAGGGTTTCACATTATGTACTACTTCTTGAGAAATCTCCTGTGTGGGCTGTACAGGTTCTACTAATGAGTCTTGCACAGGCGGTTCGGGAGAATGGTGGTCAGGTTTAACATTAGTGTTCTCAGGTTCATGTTTGGATTCGGTGGGGATGATAACTTCTGTATCTACAGCAATGTTATCATCCTCAATGGGTTCGCGTACTACACCTACTTCCACATAATCAGTTTCATCAGTTTTTGTTATCTCGATTTGTTGTTGGCTATCACCAATATTACTAACCTCCGCGGCATGTTCAGTTGTGACTTCTTTCACGTCAGTTGATTGCTCTGTATCTAGCTCTAGTTCTGCTTCACTGCTACGTTCCTTCTTTTTCTTCTTTTTGGATGTTATACCCTTCCTCTTCTTGTTTCTTTCATTCACTAGGGATTTGTAATCAACTGTTCTCTTTGTTCTATAATAATGGAGTACACATTCCTCAGGAGTTCTTAGCCCTCCCATAAAATTTGATATTCTACTAAACTTCTTTGGGTTCATTAAGTATCCTTCAACAAAAAGTTCGTGTTCATTTGGTGTAAAGTTATCAATACCATCTAATAATACCCTTGATGCCCATTTATCCTTATCTGTCTCTAAATTATTGAGATCACAAAACTTGTAGCTACTTCTTTTAAGTGGATCTGTTATCATTTTAGGAATTACAGCTGCTGCTTGATGAAATTTGTAGTCAGGATCAATTTGCAGAAGTACAGTTTCCATTTCTGCATCATCGACAAAATCTGCTCTATTTCTACGCCTGGAACTATTATTATGGCGTCTTTTCTCTTCAGCTATCTTTTCTTGCTCCTCTCTTTCTTGATTTTCCCTCTCCAGCTTCTCTTGATATTCAATTTCCTTACTTCTCAGTGATTCGCTAATTTTTGACATCTGTCCACATTTATCCTTCCAATCTTGTAATGTCTGAAAGCACATTTTCTTCATCATCAGTTCTTTGTACCTGTTTAGTTGCACTAGTTCACCTATCGTGTTAGCAAGTTCTCCTCGGATTGCTTGTTCATGAACTAAAAGGTTTCTCTTCCAGAATGGATAAGCTTTAAACTCTCTCAGAGGTTTCTTCAGTAAGTATTTTTGTTTCTTGACAATCTCCTCTCTACTCTTATTTTTTAACTGCCATAATTTTGTTTCAACTCTATTCATTGGAAAAATATACTCGTTGATTGGTTTCAAAGGTATTGTGTAATGATCAGGCTCATTCTTAATCTTAATATTTGAGAAGTTCGTTTGTAGTTCAGTAGGATCATAAATATACTCATAATCAAGCATATCTGAAGGTCTCATTTCAGTAAAAACAGTGTTGCTAATATCGGCAAGTCTGTCATCTTCATCTGCTTCTCCTTCATCGTCTTCATCCTGGATGTCATTTGTATCATTATTATCATCGTCGTCGCCGTCAGGGTCATCAAACTCATTAATCGTTGTTTCTCTATTCGCAACGTCGGGTATACCTGTGTCTTCCATAATATTGTCCTTCATTGAGTTTTCGTTTTTATCCACAGAGGTCCACAACGTACTTTCACCATTATTGGTGGCAACTGCTTTATGTAGAATGTTTTGGGATGGTTTATTTATTGATGTAGAGCGAACTTTTTTTACACGGCCTTCTTTTTCTCTTAAATCTTTCAACAATTGCGCCTCTGTTTCTCTGGTTGTTTGTGATACAGAGTTAATCAAACTAGAACCAAGGGAATGAGGGTTTGGAGATCCTAAAGGTGATCTCGTCTCGTCATCTTTCTCGTGTTCCTCATGTTGGCTATTTGCAGATTTACCACCCCATTTCTTTTCATTTTCTTGATACTCGCTAAAACTTGGGCGATGCTTGTCATAATTCATGTTGATCGATGAATTGCTATCGTGTCTTTGGCTATGAAATGATTCACTGAATTTGGTTTGAGGTGACACAGTTGATGGGTATTTTGGTGTAGAATGCTTCCAAAATTTATTTCTTGTTGATGGATTACTAGGTGCTGTTAAAGGTTGTCTGTTCATAGATGGATGTTCATGTTCGTTTTTCAAATCTGGATTTGAGCCCATTCTCCATTTATTAGCTCTAGTAAAATATGAGGTATTACTAGAAGGATTATTTGAATTTGGCGACCTATAACTTGACATTGAATACTCATTACCAAAAACACTTGATTCGCTAGTTCTAGGGGATTTGTTCATCAATAATGGTTTGTTATTACTTGCAGGACTGCTTACTCCGTTTTTGATTGACTGTGCAACAGTTGGCGCAGGATTTGTGTGAGAGTTGTATCTGCTCAGAGAGCTTCCAGAATATCGGGATCTTGGGATATCAGCAATCTCGCTCTTATGCGGGCTTGTCGCACTAGGATAATCTATGCTGGAGTTGTAACGGCTGGTTGATTTTCTTGATACCAAGCCTGTGGGTCTATGAGGGGCCGAAGATGATCTTTGGATGGGAGAGGGATCATATCTTGACGTTCTCGGTACATCGTTTTGATGTGCACTTTGAGTTTGATTTTGACTCTGAGTCGGTGTTGATGGTGAGGAAGTATTAGCATTATGTCCACTTGGCATAGTTGGAGTTCCTGTTCTATCAATCATTGATCCATGTGTATTACTTTCGTGGGAATACGGGTTTTCTCTAGAAGGTTGCCCCCCCTGGTATGGCTTCTTCGGATAAGCCATTTGGGAGGAATGTCGCCTATTTGGATTATTGGAGTAATAATACCTTTTACTATCACCCATTCGCCGGGCAGAAGGTGGATAGCCCATTTTCTCTTGTTATGTAATTCTTATTCAAATATTTTCTTCGCTTTCAAGATTTATATTATCTTAATGTCTTGGATCAATAGTCCCGGGTGTCACTTGGTATAATACAACTTTTCCTCTTAAACATAGAACTTAACACACTATGAATTGCAAAATTGGTTAACAATGTATAATCGTGCCAGTAGGAAAGATTGGAAGAAAGCCCAAAATGAAAATATTTACTTATCTTTGCGTCTTATCTCCAATAGATACGGATACAAAAAAAATAAGTTCCCCTGCTGAATGCTTGTTCACCAGGTATGTATATTTGACCTTACCTATCCGAATATGTTGCACTTGTCGATATTTCACGTTCAGATTCCTGTTAGATAGCTTGAATTTTTTGAGTTGCTAAACTGGAAAGACAAAAAAATTAATAACCAATAAAGTGCAGGATGGGGAGCTTGTTGAAGTATAAGCAATGCGTTTTCTATTATCTGTATAATGTTATACTGTCATTTGGAGGATCCAAAGTTTTCTTCATTAAAGGTTGTACAAGAGGAAGAAATATGATTATTGAGATTGTTTTCCTATTTTCTGAATTGTTCCTGTTTGAGATTTTTGTTTAGAGAAAAAAATGAGATTGATACCTTTCGTATATATTGATTTCACGCTTTTAGATATATAAGCCATTTGAGTCATTAGATAACAAATTTTATACTAAAGAACATGATATAATGAAAAAGCAGACAAGTCGTAACTTGGTGACTATTATTTACCAATCTATATTCCATATGCTAACATTTGATATGTCTAGTGCCGCAATTTGTAAGATTCTGGCATCATTAATTCTAGTTCCATAGTTACCGACAGCTAAAACAGGTGAATGCACACTTACATAACAAACCGGAGTGACAGTCCAAGACATATTGCTAAAATCCAAACCAAACTCATAGAATCTTAGTTTGCAATCAGATGTACCAACGATCAAGATTTCTTTTTCTTCCCAGTACCTATGTTTCGCAAAGCCCTGCTCCAAGTTGGTAAAGTCAAAAAAGTCTAAACAGGTAACTTCAAGATCTCCAATGTTTGGTATTTTCCCCGACCAATATGTATCGCCATTTATATTCTTCAGGTACAATGTATTATCCAGTTTCAGTAAGGCTATATTGCCCTCAAGTTGTGAGATGGCTATATTCTTGATATCTGTACCTAAGCGCCTTATGAACATACCTGAGCATAAATCCCATTGGAAAACTTGTCTCTTCTGATCGATTGAAATCATTATGCTTGAACTATACATGACATTTGTTGTCTTTATTTCATTCATATGTCCACAAAAGGTAGCTTTTAGTTCCACTCTCTTCTCCTTCCAATTGCTAATACCCCATAATCTCAATAAGCCATTTGTATCACCGGTAATAAACATACCCTCTCTTAGTATCTTTAAATATGAAATAGTTGTATTATGCAGATTCCTCAGAATTTTATCTTCTATTTGAATATAGTTACCATCTTTAATGCTTATATTCATTGGTTTCATATTTTTCTTTTCAATAACACTATACCCGACAAATGATACATTCCAACACTCACCATTCTTTGCTCCAAATCCATTTGCTGAAGGCTCTAAACTACAATATCCAGTAGCTGAACTATCACTATTTACATGCTTGATATGCCTTTCAATTTCAGGGAGCTTAGCAAGAAATAGCTCCTTTGCTTGATAAGAGTCAATATGTTTCTTTTGTGGATGAAAGTCTCTGAATATCTGTAATGGTGTTTGTCCAAAATTATGAATGATACCAGTGATTGCCATACGTTCATTCTCATCATTAACATTATCTAAATTGATTGTCCCTGGGTAGCTTAGAGAATTAAATACGTTGACAGATTCTATAGCTTCTTTCCCTCTTTGTTTTGCACCAAAAATGAGATCAATCCAATTATGGAGATGTTCTGAAACATATCGACTTTCTAATGCTTTTCTATTGACTTCAGTAAATATTTTGGGATCACCCTTCGCCCAAGGAGGAAGAATAACATCTGCTACTTTTGATCCATCCTGGCGAGTTCCCAAGTTATAATCATTTATATTTTTTAGAAATTCGGGTAGGTAAAAAAACTCAGGGATAAGCTCTCGAACATCAGTAGTACTTTCGGAAGCAGCAGATCTCCATGTCCTTTCTACCGAACTGAATAATCTATCAGCATGACCAAGATTGCCATCTTGCAGTGTCATAAATGTACTATGAAAAGGTTCAAGTCGTAGCATGTAATTTGCAGTGATCATAGCAGAGGAATAATGAGTTCCATAGTGAAATGGTAAGGATCCATCGGAGTCTAGTTCACTCAATAGTTGATATCTCTCTATAAATTCATTGCATCTTTTTTCAGTTTGAGCGCCCATTGGTTTATCCAGATCTCTATAGTTTATTGGATTTGTAGTTTGTAAGGTATCAGTTGTATATTCCTTAATGACCCAAGGAAAAACTGGATATTGTGTCAGATCGTTGCAGGATCTACCTGCCATCATATTTATCATCATTAGATAGTGAAAATTAGAAACCTCTCCCTCTTTCCACAATTTGGTTATTTTCGATTTGTCAAAAAGTTCAATGGGTCCTGAGAATGCATTAGAGAACATATACCTAACAGAGTCTTTTGCAATTCCATTCTGTGTAGTAATATTGCTACTGTTACGGTTTATGTCATTTAAAGTAGTCGCCAAGGCAATATCAACTGTATCCCTGCAAGCAATATATGAAAGTAAATCATGTAATTCATTTCTCACTAGTTTGTTTTTTAAATTCAAAAGAAAAGAGCGCCCATCGGTAAACAGCATTTCTAGGGCTGTGTCCCTTAATAGATAAGGTCTCTTTGTTACAAATGCTAACTCATTTTTCTCAAAGGTATGAATGCCAGTATAGCTTGTAATTGAATTGGTATTTCCCTCCATACCCTTCAAGTATTTTATATTTATGTCCCTAACATTTTCCGGAGCGTCTTCTATCCTTAAAACTCTCCGTTCACTCGATAAGTAATAAAAACCATCGACAAAATATACAAAAGAACTCCCAATAATTAACATCCCTTCTGATATGTTTAAACCCTTAATTAAACTACAGTTCCAGATACTTTGTATAGAGTCGCCTGCTTTCAACAGCTTCAGTATTTTTCTATTCTCATTTGTTTGTAAGCTGTTTACAGTTCCTACTTGTTCAAGCTCTGGGACCATATCAAAAGATCTGATACTTTCTGCATTGCTATCAGTTATCTTGACGCCATGACTAAATTTATTATAATAATTACCTAAGCCTGTTTCATCTACTTTGTATGTCTGTAATATTCTTTGTCTTTGTTTTCCGCAATCCTCCAAGAAATCTAGATTCCAGGTCTTATTGAGCTCCAGTTCGTCTTGCGTGTCTAGTATATTCTGTCTTCGCTTGAGCAAGTTTAGTAATTTTGAGTGTGATAAAAACCGTTCCTCGTTTATATCTGATTCATAAATTTGTGAAATTCTTGCTTGCATTTTTATGATATTAGGTGAATAATTTGCATTATCATTGGCAAAAAGTACTGTCGTTGATTTACAATTTTTTAATAAAGCTTCTAGGTCGGTACTATATATATCCCTTGGATATATAGTAGTATTGTTATCTTCTAATTTAATTGCCGATAAATTCTTTGTGTGGTCATTGAGATAATCCTCTAGCCTATATTTTTGGTTCACACTAAACAAAAAATAGCCGCTTTCGGTAAGCATGCTAATCGCTTCGTCATTGTCCATGGTCAAAAGATTCTCTAAAGTCTGCATTACCTCCATTCGATACTCATGATTAATATTATTCGCTAAGTGAATCAAGTCATAGGATTGATGAAGTATCACAGATCGTAGACAATCTAATGCCAAACTGTCTGCCTTATTTTCGTTAATTTGTAATCCTATAAGGATGATCATATTCATGATTAGTATTCTGTCACATCCAAGATATTCTTTCCCAAATAACATTAACTGGTAAGCCAATAAATATTTATAAAAAAAACAATTTTCTTCTGTTTTCTTGTTCAATTTCTGAAATTGAATAGCATACATTATTTTGATCAGTAACTTCTTCAAGCACTTCAAAAAGGCTATTTTCATTTTCGAATTGTGAATGACTTTATCACTAAAAAGATCAGAGCATTTCAAGAACAATTCTAACCAGAATCTATGATCATTTTCAAGTATATGATAGCGCGATGTTTCAGAATGGACAAAAAGAATCAGTTCACATAACCTAAGTGCAGCTTTTGACCTGGCTGGCTCGTTCTGTTTATACTTTACAAAGAAATGATCCACTAAATTAGGAAGTAGCTCCTTTGAGAAAAAGCATAAAAGGTGGTTTGGTTTATCAGAATGCATTCTCCTTAAAAAGGATGAATTCATCGCTTCCACTCTATTAATACAATAATGTTTATATGAGTCATGTTTGCCAAGTTCCAAATCTGTAATTAGAAAATTGTTCAATAAACCTTTTGCCAACTCTAAAGCATTGAGAGATTTTTCGCCCGTAGCTATTTGAGTAAGTGTCAATGCAAGATTTTCGATAGCAAGAATCAAATTGGTTGTTCTGTTGATATCCAGTGATTGGATATTGTCAAATTTTATCGTATCATTAATTGTCGCCAGCGCACGGCTTATGGTTGTGTCGAGAAGTTGAATATTCTTAGTATCTAGCATAGATGGGTCATGTAGTCGCCACTGCATGTATGTGCATAGTAACTCAATAGCTTCGTAACGTATAACGTTCTCTTTTTGGTTATTAGTTGTTTGAGTGTTAAGTGCAAAAGTTTCTGTATTGTAATGGTCTAAATCATTAACAGCAAATAGTAGTATAATTTCTGTCAATGATTCAAAGTAACTTAAATCTAGATCTGTAATGTATGTCAAAAGAATATCCCAGCCTCCATTTTTGAGAGTTTTTTTCCATACATTTGAATTAATTGAAAAGTATCTAAACAATAGAAAAGTAAAATCAGAGGGATCCAGCTTATGAGTTGACAGTTCTTCCAGTATGATTAGTAGGATTTTGGGTGTGATAATATTTACACCAATTGAAGTGTTATCATAATCTTTTGTCATACCGTTCAAATATTCATTGAATGCTTTTGTCATCATTATAAAGTTTGTATGGCAGTTGACCTTTAGATTATAGTAAATGGTGTTAATATACCAGGTGAATGTAGTGGGGTTATGCGCATTTGCTAAAAGGCAGCTAAAAAGTTTAACTAATTGTGTTGTACACTTATTAGTTATTCTTAGCCTTTTACTTTTTTCTAAAAAGCATAAAGTATTGCACATTGTTTGGAGAAGATTGTGCGACTCAAGTATGATACTATTTTCTTCCTTATATGTTGATTCCTTGACCAAGCTCTCCAGTTGATATAATTGATAACTTACTATTTCGATCATATTATTTTTCACAGATTCGGCTTGGCAATGATCCTCTTCTATCAATTCTTCATAAAATCGCCAAAAATTCAAGTTAAGATAAAGATCAAGAAAAATGTCATGATCTGTTATATATGATTGTGTTGGATCATTGGTATTCCAGCAGCACAGTTCTGATATGCCCTTAATCAGTGCTATTGATGGCAATGTTTTCAATCTTTTTAATGGACCTTCGAGTAGTGTATATGCTAAGAGGTTAATATCATAATCTTTGTAGTATTGTGATCTAATTGAAGGGTGCTTGAGAGTGTATAAAAGCAATAATACTCGGTCTTCTATGACAGATAAATTCTCTGATTTGTAAATTTGTTCCATCAATGTACACACACCATTGAGTGCTTCAAATGAAGCAACAACGTCGGCTTCCTTATAAGCATTAAAATTACCACTGGTGTATTCAGACTTTTCTGTATTGTCGAAAACCATTTTCGTTGTTGATTTATTCTGGGATGCCAATTGCTCCTCAAAGGTATATTGGTATATGAGAAATTTCTCAAGGTTTTTGCCGATTGGAATCCTGTGATTCCAGTTATTGGTTTTTCTTTCATTAGTTCCAGCATATTGCATAAGATCTTCATTGAACATATTAATAATATTGAGAGTGGTTAGTGAAGTGATAACCGCTTCTGGGAGTACAGTATCAAATACGCAGAATTCAAATAGTTTAAAAGAGCATATTGGTGAGCCTATATCGATTGCATCAATTGAAGTAAATCCTTCTGTAATTATTGTTAATTTGTTGATGCTATCACCGTCTATAAAAAGCTCAAGATCTTGAGATTTTAGTACTAGTGTAACGTTGTATTTTTTACCTAGTTCAAATTCAAATGATTCATACATTGCAATAGTATATTCATCATTTGAAACACAAAACTTTCCATCTCTGATCTCCAAATACAACTGATTATTTAGAGTTGCAATTCTATTAGAGAGTATATCACTTAGCTCAATCACCATATGGATTGTTGCATTGAGATGAACATTGGGTTTGAACTTAAATCCCTTATATACATTTTCATATTCATGGAAATTTCTCAATTGCAAAGAATTATGAAACAATTTCTTGAGTATGTTTGAAGTTACCGCATTCTCTTCGCTGAGCAGCTTATTTAGGTCATGTACAGAACACGATATTTTTAATATGTGATAAAATAGGGCAGTAAACCCCTTGAGTTCTTTTTTATTCTCGCTTAGGACTTTATCGTGTAGCTCTTTCATAAATTTTGCATCCTGATGGCACCAGTCAGCTATTCTTTGAGCATTTACTGATGAGAAATCTATCAATGCCAGAATTATCTGCAACTCTATGCTGCTTGTTTCAAGGAGACGCATAGGACTGTTCTTTTCATCTATAAATTCAAATGAATCCATACTATTGTGGATATAAAACTTCTCGTTCAGTTCGACACTGATATAATCCTCCAGGGGCTCTTTTGCAGCTCGATCATTGGTATATCTGTTCACTATATCGTTAAGGATATCCTTTGTGTGTGTTCCTGTGCCATCATCTTCTTCTAATACTTCCAGTTCTATTTTTGAGAGTAGATCCATGTTGAATATTTATTTTTCGACCAAGTAAACTCGTTGTATAATTCACGCCATCAAGGTCTCTAAAAGAATTTTTATCTCTGTTGTTCGAGCGGCTTTTCGGACTTGTTTGTCTATATACCTCACAAATTAACCCTTTCTATTCTGTCTAAATATATTGCAAAAATAGTAGTTCGGCCATGGGCTTTACAAAAAATTACGATCAAATTGAATGTCTATCAATTATCTTTAGGGATATATACGTTCCAAGCAAAGCGTAGATGTTCATAGCAGAAAGAGTATCTCATCGCATAGCTCTTATAGTAATAGAGGATAGTAAAACCCTTAGGTCTGAATCATCGTTTTTAGGGTAAACGAGAAGGCTCAGGAGAAATTAGGGCTTACTTTTACCACAAAGCACAGCGTGAAAATTCATAGAGAAACCCTAAAAGGGATCAAACCTTTGGGAGAAATGAGCATAGTCGTCATGTACGTGAGACATTAGCACTTTGAATTTTTTTTTGCGAGTGGGTTTGCAAGTTTCCGTGTGAACAATTGAGAAACTTAGAAAGTATAAAAGAGCTATGAGGAAAGCCCAATTGGATGTTATGGGTATGTACAATACGTGATTTCTGTCTCTTATTTTATCTTGTATTCCAACTTAGCTCCCCGTACTAATTCTAAGGACCGGTATTATTGTAGAGGTTGTTCAGGCTAGTTCTGTGGGAGCTATTCTATTTTGATGACACTCTCAGCGGAACCCTCACCTTCCAACCTCTCTACAACCGATGATCCGAGAGTAAGTTTCGGGTATACTTTTGCTTATTTCTTAAATGAAATGTGGGTGTAGGCTGGATTTTTCTATCCATAAGGTTCCTACCCCCATTCAGCACACTAGAAATCCAAACATATCTTCTATATAGCTGGTTTTGTCTTCTTAGAGTAGGTTGTCTGTATGTAATCTTGCTGATAATAAAGATATCGACATAGCATTGGATGCTATTGAGTGCGAGGGAAATCAGAAATACTTCGATGGCGGCTCTTACGTTGTATGGAAAGATCACACAATTAATCAAATCTAGTAGTCATGTACGACGGTTCTCATAGTTTACGTATATCATTATAACGCAAACACTTTACTGGAAAAAAAATTTTTTTTTTCACACCAAAACTGGTGGGAAGGACATCGAGCTCAGCATCATCTCTTCTCAATTGAATAAATTATTTGAATAGTAGATTTAAGAGGATTAGGACTGTTGCCGCTGTTTATTTCAATAAAAGAGGGAGAAGTATACAAAAACACATACAGCAATGGTTGTTCAAGCTCGTGACGCTTCCCAAGTCTTTGGTGTTGCTAGAATCTACGCCTCCTTCAACGATACTTTCGTCCATGTTACTGACTTGTCTGGTAGAGAAACCATCGCCAGAGTTACTGGTGGTATGAAGGTCAAGGCTGACAGAGATGAATCTTCTCCATACGCTGCTATGTTGGCTGCCCAAGATGTTGCTGCTAAGTGTTTGGAAGTTGGTATCACTGCCGTCCACGTTAAGATCAGAGCTACTGGTGGTACTAGAACCAAGACCCCAGGTCCAGGTGGTCAAGCTGCTTTGAGAGCTTTGGCTAGATCCGGTTTGAGAATTGGTAGAATCGAAGATGTCACTCCAGTTCCATCCGACTCCACCAGAAAGAAGGGTGGTAGAAGAGGTAGAAGATTGTGATTTTATATGTCATTCTTTGGAATATATACTTTTATTACATTGCTAATGTGGAATTGTTGTTTGAAGAAAGTATGTTATGGTTTCGTTAGCGATGGCCTCATATGGAAACGTCTGATAGATTGGCCAGTTTGCATGAATTGATAAAGTTTGCCAGTTGTTTTCTGAAATTATGGTGCTTTCACTTTCTTAGCCTATACAAGAATCGCAATAATTTCTTCGTTCTAGTTTCCTTAATTTGCATATATTATTATAATTACTCTTCACATATAGTTTAAAAAAATAAACATTTAGGATTATCAAGCTTTTACGCTGTTTCTCTTTAACACACTGCTAAGACGTCAATCACGATGGCGGATACTGTCATCGAGGTTTACTTGGTGTTATCAGATAGCAGTAGCTCATTTGGGGATATAGAAAAGTTCATATCCAATTTATATATTTCTGATTGTCGAAAACTGTTTTATGATGAAATGTTTCTAAATTTCTTTAGAGTATATATGCTATACATTATATCTAGAGATAATTGAAGGGGATTTTGGATATTAAGTATAAAAAACAATGGAGGTTTAAATCAATAAAATGAGGTCACTATCCCAATAAAGCAGAGAGCTCCTCTTCTATTTCAAAAACAATATGTGTGTTGTCTCCATGCTTAGTAGACGAAACCCAAGATCTTACCAGAGACGTGCTTTCTTCTGGCTTCTTCGTGGTCCATAATACCGGCGGAAGTGGTCAAGATAACGTAACCGAATTGTCTGGCTGGCAACAAGTTAGCAGTCCACTTTTCAATGTCACCGATCTTAACGTTGAATCTTGGGGAGATAACACCACACTTGTTCAATCTACCGTTCAATTGAACGACAATCTTACCGGATCTGTGGTCATCGATGTATTCGAATTCACCAATGTAACCGTGTCTTTGCATGACTTGCAAGAACTTGATGATAACCTTGGAGGAAGGTCTGATCAAAACTTGACGCTTACCGGTCTTTTCAGCGTTGTTAATAGCGTTCAAGGCATCAGCCAAAACAGAGGATCTAGTCATTGTGCTTGTCTATTTCTTGGTGTTACTGCTCTACAAACTAAAGTTAGAAAAAATTATAAAGAAATAAGAATGAAAGCTAATAACAGAATAGAGAAATACGTACATAAGAGAAGCCTACCTGTAGTAATACTGTTGAAACACTAAAATTAACCGCCATACCAATTCCCATACTACTGACCCAAGACAGAAACTCATCGCACCAAGTGAAGCGTGTGCTGACCAAAGTGGGCATCCAGGTCTTGACAAACTAATGAAAAAAAAAAGCTGAAATGAAACTTTTGTTTTGTGACTGCTATTTCAAAGTACTCTGCGTCCACCCGTAACAACTTTCGCATGTAGAAAGTGATTAAGTAAACATCTGAAACTGGTCCTCCAATAATGCGACCTGGTACGAAGTTTGTGTGCAAACTTAAAGGGTGTTTGGGTGTATTATACTTTGTTGGATAATTGTTAATTTTTTGCGAGCAACTTATAATTTCCTAATAGGGTAATTAATTTTGTTTAAATTCTTTTTTCAAGAGTTGTTCTCTTACAGTGGCACCACTAAAACATCATCTCCAGCCAGTTCGGCAGGCATTGGTCAAAGCTCAGTTCCAGGATTCAGTTGGATGTACGCTACTGGAGACTGCTAGGCTGGTAGACTGCTAGGCTGGTAAGTTGGTGGGACAAGGGAGCTTGGCCATGTCTGTCTCAGGAGGGGCCATTCCAGCACCGGTGCTTGCTAGAGGGTAGGCAGATCCGTTGAGGTGGGAGAGGCTACTGTACTGTGAGTGATTCGGATGAAGCATGTTTGGTTGGGAACTAGATTGAGGGTTTGGAATCTGTTCGAACTATGCGAGTAACAACAATTTCAGGGCGTTTAGTGTGTTACAAAGTATTATAGAAATTGGCACTATGTATTTATAAGGTGCTATTTTTTAGATTTGAGTTTGTTATAATTCTTATCTTAACTGACAACAGCGAAGATAATCAACGATGCCAGTATGTGATATAGAATGAATTTGATAATATACTCAAAGAGTTTTTCAAGAGATTTCTTGAAAACCAGATGAGAAGTAATTAAAGAGAACCTATAATACTAACAGTATACTTATTGTTTGTTGTACATTTCGATATTGTTTACCTATGTGATTTGAATGAGCTTTTATATATGGATTGAGTTTCACCTGGTTGTTACGGATAACGTTTCGACTGAACCAAAAAGTTTAAGATGAGTGCAAATTTCCGTTTTGGTGTGTTTTAGAAAAATCCTGTTGACCATAGAGGAAGGAAATAGAATATCACGTTGAGGACTTGATATGGCGTTCAAGAAATGAGAAGTTCAGCAAAAAGGAAACTAAGATGTGGTTGTGATTGAATCTCTTGGTGAAGTAAATGCGTAACTGCTGAAGACTTTAATGATTGATAATAAAAGGAGAAACGCCAGATATATTCCAACACTCTCAAGGTAAACTCATGACAGTTTTCTCATAAAAAATCGCTCAAGGATAAACGTATAAATTTGGCTCTGAACAAAACTATTATTGACAGGCTCAAAAGTCCTTCAAGATCAAGCAAAAGTTGGCTAAGGCCAAGAAGCAAAACAGAACTTTGCCACAATGGATTAGATTGAGAACCAACAACACTATCCGTTACAACGCTAAGAGAAGACACTGGAGAAGAACTAAGATGAACATCTAAGCTTGTCGGAAAGTTATTTCTAATTATGTCAATAATTTTTTTACAAATTCCACAATATTAAATTATTTTTTACATATATACTAGCTTAGTTTTCATCTAATTATATTATCTTTTCATCATTTATTCTTTTGCATTGTACCATGTATTATTTCAAACATTACTGTGTAGAAACTGTGCCACCGCGCTATCGAGCTCATCGCTCTCAAGATTCATGTTTATCATTAAGGATTAGCATTACATAATATAGTTTACATTACAATGGCCGAAGCATATATCAGAGAGATTCCCATTGTTCAAAAACACCGAAATCATTTTCTTTTTAGTTAAAAAGATCAGATACTATCTAGCTAGAAAAGTGTTTGATAAGCTCATCACGTATAGCTTGGCCAAGTAATTAGTTTAGTGAATAAACAAGATTAGAATCGAGTTAGCAAATGTCAATAGTTATAATAAATTGTAGTACAACCAGAACGGCCTCGTTCGACAAAGGCGTCAAGGTCAATTTGGCGGTGTAACATTATAACATTTCAGTAGCATATTCCAGATGACCGTTAAAAAGTTAATTGAAAAAGTATCTTCACGATTCAAATTAGCTCTTGTATTTATACTTTCCTCACAGAATGATTTTTCAGAGAAAAAAACAATATACATTTATACGGATGTTTTATGGTCGAACCAAGGCTTGTTAGGGCTTTAATATGGCATTTAGGTATACAGTATGCCATCCAGTATTTTTAGCCAGTGCTCAAGTGTGATCTGATATAAAGCGTTCAACTAGTATCGGTGTACATGTTAAGAGTGCATTTAGCTGGTTAATTGAATGTAGTGGCCATTGATTGGATATTTTCAAGATGCAATACAAGTGGTATACAGATGCTAATCATGCGTCACCTACAGTGTTGCGTTCTGCTGTACAACATTCATGTGTTGGCAGTATCAATATTTTAAATAGAGAATATCTAAAATAATTGGATGATTTACTGCTGCAACACTGTAAACGTTCATCACCTCCGCATTTATTTCTATTTTCATTATGGTTGTACTTCGTTTATACAGAGAAGAGAAGAGTCCGCGATGCTCGTGGATTTGACTCGAGAGAAAAAAACGCGTTCTGCAAGCGTTTCTATCATCTAGGGCATCTCATACTCATCGAGAGCGGTGTCATTTGAGTATGAATATATTAAACAATTGTTGGGATTTATTTACTATAGGTATACCTGAGGCAAGAGGTGCCTAAATCGATGAAGAAGAATATGTGGGTGCCTTTTCTAGGAAGAGCGGGTTGGAAGTTGTTGCTCGCAATAGTTGGATTAGTATATGTGGTAAGCAGGGTACCCAGAGAAAATTGCAATTTTCTTATAAAAGAGAGCATTGTGGAGACAGCCGATGTTGAAGCATTGGATGCAGCTGTTGAACAGTTTTATTTGGATCTGTTCAGGTCAATTAATCAGTATAGACCAATGAACCCACCGGCTAAGAAACAGAAACTTGTGTTCAAGGATAAATGTACACTGGTAGCACCAATAAGTGTCGAAGAGACATCTGATGATACTCTAAAGCAACTATCATACATGACTTTGGACTATTGCTTTCATTTGTCACCAACTCAGACAAATAATTTGAAGACCGCGCATAACGGCTATTGTAGAAGAGTAGAAACATTATTCGGTAGCCTGGATGAGTACCTGCGGGACTCATTGATGCCAAGATATAAGGGAATAGTAACGTTAGGTGGCAACGAAAGAACTTTGTCACTATTGGCGTCTATTCCTCGTCTAAGGAAAATGGGATCTACCTTGCCTATAGAAGTTATATTTCCACCATATGTGTCAAATGAAGATAAGTTTTGTGATGACTTCCTGCCAAGGTACAATGGTAAATGTATTTATATGTCAAAGGCGTTACCGGAATATGTGTTAAAAGCTCATAAATTTGATGAAAAGATGATTAGAATGTTTACTCCCTTGGTTAGCACTTTTAAGTCAATATTATACATGGAATCCAATGATTTTGCCAATACAAATGTTGATAAAGCTTTTGACTCTAAGTCATTTACTGACACAGGTTTAGTACTGTGGCCGGGACGGTCTCGGAGAAGCACTTCTCCTGCATTTTATCAAATTGTTAATCGCAAAATCGACTTAAACAATAGAACTAGAAACCTAGCAGACGACGTTTCAAGACCCACAAGGTACACATCACAGGCGTTGGAAAACATACAATTCAATCTACTGGCACATACCCCCATGCACGACCTAGATGGTGCGATCCCTGACGCTGTTACGCACGTAGGTCATTATATGATAGACAAACAAAAGCACTTCAAGACATTAATGTTGGCCATGTACTATGCAGTACATGGTGAGATGTGGTTTGATATGATGTTTGCGCCCGAAAAAGGATCTTCTGGATATCGTGAAAATATAGTTGCCGCAGCGCACGCACTAGAGTTGTCTTACTACCAGGTTCATTTAATACCGCGTTCGATGAGGGGTGGTAGCAAAGATACTTTACAAAGTGGTGAAACTTTTATGCATTTTGATCCTGACTTCGATTATAGAAAACATCAAGCGCTTGTAGACAAAGTTAAGAGCAAATTAATTGACGTTCATAGCTTTGACAGGAAATATACCGCAATAAGGACGTTTGAGAAAGATTTATTGGCTGGCAATCAAGACGTCAAGTCCATATTCATAGAAATGCCGTCACCTCAGTTTGACCCATTGGCATTGTTCTTCAAGGCAAAGAGTTTGCAGAAATTAGATCGAAAAGACAAGGTAGATGACCTCATGGCTTTAGAGAGACAAAACTATTCCAATTTAATGGAAGTTCTTTGTAGAGACTCGGACCCTCTAGTATTACAAATGATGGTAAATCATCCATCCAAGTACAAAATGAAGGATATGTGTGTCTACTTGAAGAAGATTGTAACGTCTCTCAAAGTCTAATAGAACCAAAACGAACTGTACACTAAAAAAAAGAGCTATATATCGGCTCCCCATATAAACATTGCATTTTATTATTAAACGCTAGAAAATACATACACTTATTTGCAACTAAACATAGATCGTTCACACAAAATTATAGCGAAATGTAGACATTGTCACATTTTACATCTGAGTAAGTCCATGTCATATACTACGTCATACAGTAGTTGAACGATTTGCCAGATATCCTTTTGCAGGTTTCAGGAACCCGAAAATCGCTCTTAATGGCTAAAAGGGGTGTGGGGGGAGAATAGAAGATATGCATAGCAACTAAGAAGTGCATAGGCATAACGGCGGAAGATATTTATCTCATAGAGAAGCAGAACCATTGTCGCTTAAATTTTTGGGACGATCGTTGTTTACTACTCTGGTGTATCAGTGACAAGTTCCTGAAACAATACTATATAGAGGAAAAGAGGGTTATTTGTGAATCTCGTTATAAGGATATCAAAACTATTGTTTTCTAGAAGGTGCTAAAAGATATAAGGATTTGAAATTTTTATTAATAATTGTGAAATGACAAAAGAAAGGACGTTGTACGCTGACCGTCTACTGACAACCAAGACCCCCTTTGAGGCCACCGAGGTTATGAGGGTTCGACTTTCCGAGAGCAAATTGGTAAGTAAAGAATTTCTCGAGTTATTTGCTGAAGTCAGTAAAATTAAGAGAAGCTATGTTCAGAAGTTGAATAAAATTGTTTCTGAAAAAGAGAATTTAAAATCTATTATTGATAAAAAAATAATTCAAAATAATGTTTACACATCCGAAGAATTGTCTAAATTAGACATGGACTTGCTAGGTAACGTTGTTCCTCTTTGGGATATTGTAATAAAAGAATTGAGAACAGAGGTAAAAGCTAATAAGGAATTTTTAGATGTTATTGAATCTCAAGTGTTATATGAAATAAATGATAGCATTGATACTGATAATAGATGGCATCAGCGTGAAAAGCATGCAAAACTTAGTAAGATAGCTGCAATGATTGAAAAAAATGATCCAAAGGATGATATAGCCGATGCTAGCCAACGTTGGGATGTCGAGAGCCCTTATCTCTTTGAAATGTTTGAAAGAATTGATTATAATAGATTAGATGTTTTAAAGAATAGTCTATTAAGGTATCAAACCGGTTATGGTGATTTCTTACAGCAATTTTCAAAAGGCTCGGAAGACTCAATGACAAAACTATTAGAGTTTAGTCCTGATGAGGAATTGGAAAGATTTGCTACAGAAGCAATCAATCATAAATTTAATATCAAAACTGAGAAATCGCATGACTCGCCTCAAAAGATTGAGAATTACAAATCCTCGCCACAGAAGGACAAAAGAAGAAGTACGTTTGGAAACATCACTCACAGATTTGCTTCCCACTCTTCTCAAAACAATTTGATGAACAATGAATTTTCAGACAGTAATAACAATGCGACTTTGAGCTCAAAAAAATCTCCAAATAAATTAAAGTCTAGAGTTGGATCAATTTTTGGCAGAAACAAATTAAAAAAGAAGAATACGGAATCTACTTTGAATTCTGCAATTTCAGAGGAGTCAGACTTGGGTACTTCAAGAAGTATGTCTAACAATAGAAGAGGTTCGGAAATTTCTCATGGAACTCCATATAGCGTCAGTAGAGGGCATGAAAGAAGTAGAGCACATACAGAGAGTAGTAGGGCAAATCCAAATAAATTCCATGTAGAAGAGTCTCCATCAAAACCCCCTAAACCAGTATCTCAAAGCACTGAAATGCATACACCTATGGCTTCTGCTGCTGGGAAGGATGTCTCACCTGTAAGAGGCGTTCCCTTAAGTGCAAGCTCACCTCCACTACAACCGCATCCAAGATCAGATAGTATCAGTCGTTCAGGACATCAATTAGGAACTATTAATCAAGGCCAAACATCGGCAAGTAATGTTTCTTCACCGGCATTGCCCCCCTCCAGGAAACAAATCAACAATTCAACAGCTAACACGGTTGCTGGTATGCATGACTCTATGATGGGCGTCCAACAAACCCAGTATTCTCAGCAACAAAATTATGCAATTACCCAGCAACAATATCAAAGTGCGGCTATTATCAATCCACAAATTACTGGAGAACTAGGAGAGTTAAACCCACAGGAAACAGGTTCGTCAACTTCACTAAGAGGCCAATCTATGTTCCGTCACTCTACTCTTGACCAGGCAGGAGCGTATGGTTTAAATGCTAGTGTTGCTGAAGTCATTAATGCGTCATTTAAGGATGGTGTTGTGGCAGATTCTCAGTTGGTTGGTGAAGTGGCTTTGAATTATACTGCGGCTAACCCGGCTCAGGCCTTGCCGATTGGTATCAATTTGAAAGTTAATAATGGTTCACAATTTGAGAAAGTTATTTTAAACCAAGCATTTATGGAGCGTGTTAACTCGGAAGAATTTAAAGTCAACCCTGTCTTTATTGCTTCGAGAACACTGGGCGCCATTAAATACTCGATTTCGCACGTCACACCACCTGTGGTTGTACATCCAGTTTGGAGGTTTGAGCCTCACCAAGCTAGTGTGGTATTGAATGTTAAAATGTCTCCCATGCTACCAGATAATGTCAATCAAATTGTTCTGAATGATTTTGCTGTCTTCATTTCGATTGATGGTGCTAATACCACGAGTGCGTTGTCTAAACCTCAAGGTTCATTCAACAAGGAGAAGAATAGAATCAGCTGGAGGTATACTCAACCATTGGTATTGAATCGTGATAGCGATGGAGAAAGAATTATTGCCAGGTTTATGACTGACCAAATTGCTCATGAGTCGCCTAACGGTGTTTTGGTAAGATTTACAACAAATCCACAGTTGAACTGTGACATAGGAAGTGGTATGTCAATAATTTGCCAAGAGCTTGATGAAGAAAATCCTTTTGGAGCTGACTGGAAGCCAATTGCTTTAAAGAAAACCCTGGCAACAGGTAAATACTCGGGTTTAGCATAACTGGTATTATTAGACACTTTCTTGTAACCTAGTAGAAGGATATTGAAGTGAAAATCGGCATGAGAACCTTGTTACTAAAATCTCTGAAAGTTAACAAGTTGTGGACAAGAACTTTTTATTTTTTAAGTAATGATTCCGCTTTGGATATAAAGACGGAACCTTGTAATATTTATGTACTAAAATGTATTAGCTCAAATCATTAAATTGTATTGTATTAGGTAGTCATTAGTTTGAAGTTAACTCTGGCGGGCATCGCTACAACACGAAAACACGAGAAAATAAAAAAAAATACTGAGGTTTGGGAAACTTAAAAGTGAAGAACTAATGTTATTATCATTTTTCTGTTAATCAGCAAAGGTGTTACAAAGAGCATATATCCATTATACTTATAAACAATGTCAATGCTACGTCAAGTTCGTCAATTTCATGCTACCGCTAGAAAATTGGACTTCTCCAAGATGTCCATTGTTGGCCGTATCGGCTCTGAGTTCACAGAAAACACATCAGCCAATAATCACCGCTACTTGAGATACAGCATTGCCTCTCAGCCAAGAAAGGATGGGCAAACAAACTGGTATAATATTACTGTTTTTAACGAGCCACAGATCAATTTCCTTACTCAATACGTAAGAAAAGGGTATGTATATCTTCCGAACCATTGTTGTTAATTTGTGAAAAGAGAAACTCTACTAACATTTATTTAATTCATCCCGCTTTTTTTAAGTTTATGGTACTGAATGCAGTCATTTGAATTCGATCAAAACCACGGGAACTAGAATTATAAGACTTAACACAGTGCTCTAGTATATGTTGAGGCCGATGCTGCTAATTTTACTTTTGAAAGAGAAGATGGTACTAAAGGTACTACTCTAAGCCTTGTGCAGAAGGATTTTAACCTATTGAGAAATGGTAAAGCTGAAGAAACCCCAGAAGGGTCCTCATAAGATATCGACTAGTTCATGTATTTCTTGAAATTGGAGACCACCTAGGTATCACTTACCTTCATCAAATAGTTTAAGGAGCTTTAGACGTTTGCCTATGCCAATATATATTCTCGTTAATTTTTGTAAGGATAATATGTAAGAAATATGCCAAAATTTGTGTCAATTAATATGTATTAGTTTCGATGAGGTGATCAAGAAAGCGAACAGCTTATTCGTATCGTGTATGGCTATACAATTGGTCATCGCCTTAATGGCTGCTGAAGGAACGTCAATTCGAGAAACCTAAGTGATGAGCGTTGAGCCGGACTTGGTCTTTTGGTGGCTTAAGAGGTCGGTACATATTATGGTAATACATGTGTCTCATGTCTTATCTATACCATTTTTTTATATTGTTAGAGTTTCTGTAGACAAAAGGGCGAATTGCTGTTCAATATATTTCGATAATGAGAAAAGAAGTTATTGAAGTTGAGAGGACAGATGAGTTCGACCCTGAATCAAAGAAGGAGCCAGTTAACAAGAGATGGGTGATTGCTAAGATAGATCTATTTGTATTATCTTTTGTATGCTTGCAATATTGGATCAACTATGTTGACCGTATCGGTTTTACAAACGCCTACGTTTCCGGAATGAAGGCTGATTTGAAGATGGTGGGGAAAGACCTCTCGATTGCCAACACATGTTTTACAGTAGGATATGTGGTCGGCATGATTCCTCATAATTTAATCTTATTGAAAGTTCCTCCTAGAATATGGCTCAGTTTTTGCACATTTGCATGGGGTATTTTAACGCTAGGAATGTATCATGTGACTCATTTCCACCAAGTATGTGTTCTAAGGTTCTTTCAGGCTCTATTCGAGAGTTGCACATTCTCAGGAACCCATCTAATACTTGGTTCCTGGTATTTAGAAAAGGAGTTGCCTATAAGAAGTGCAATTTTCACCAGCAGTGGTCTTGTGGGGTCAATGTTCAGTGGCTTCATGCAGTCTAGTATCTTCCATCATTTGAACGGTAGAAATGGCTTGGCGGGCTGGAGGTGGTTATTCATAATAGACTTCTGCATTACGATACCTATAGCCCTCTATGGTCTTTTATTCTTTCCAGGTATGCCAGAATCTACCAATGATAATTCAAGGTTATCCATGACTAAAGTGATTTTCAATGAGCATGAATTGCAATACGCAAGAAGAAGACTACCGCCTCGTGACGAGACTACTAGCCTAGACAGAAGTGTGGTATTTAGAGTCTTGAAGAGGTGGCATTGGTGGATGTTTTCACTCGTGTGGGTGCTTGGTGGGGAGAATTTAAGTTTTGCATCAAATGCCACATTTGCCCAATGGCTCCAGCATCAGCAGTATAGCATTACTCATCGTAATAACTACCCATCCGGAATATATGCTGTAGGTATTGTGTCAACTGTTGCGTCTGCAGTGTATATGACTAAGTTTCGCAAAGCACGCAACTGGCACATTGCCGTTGTGATTGCCGTGGTAATGTGTGTAGTTGCAATTATGATTAGAGTTAAGCCAATGGATCCACATGTACAGTTTGCAGCACAGTATCTAGGCGGTGTAGCATATGCTGGTCAGTCTGTATTTTTCTCCTGGGCAAATGTTGTATGCAGAGATGACTTACAAGAACGTGCTATTGTGTTAGCTTCCATGAACATGTTTTCTGGTGCAGTGAATGCATGGTGGTCAATTCTTTTCTACTCCTCCGCAATGGTACCAAAGTTCCAGCGAGGATGTTATGCATTAATAGCTACAAGTGTGGCCAGCGGTATAGTCTCTATACTCATCCGCTCCCTACATATTCGCAGCCAGGACAAGAAGAAGGAAATAGGATACATTGATGCTAATGATATTTACGATGACGAAGATGATGAAGAAGCAGATATTTAGTTACAGAGATTCTATGATTCTATGATAAATTGATATATAAAACAAAAAAATTAGATAGACCCCAATTAAGGTTATGCATGCAATTGTATTTGTGATTGTTATTTTCTTATTGTTGTTAATATCTTTTACAATCTTCACCAATGTTAACTTTAAGACCTAAACGTGAATAACACAAAAGCCTGAATGGTGGCTCACAAAAGAAAGACCTAAAAAAATAGGGTTGGACAGCAACCTCAGGTAATCGGTATCGGGTTCAAATCATCTCTAACGAGACGACAAGTCCTACAATTGCACTGAATAAAGCCTCACCACGATTTTGACACCTCGCCTCACACCAATGCACTCTCTTAAGAGAGCGGAAATGGCAGGTTTAAAGTGACAAAGTGTGTGAGCCAAGCCGTGAAACTAAGAAGAAGACGCACCACATGATCAAACTAAGCACCCCAGAGAACTACGGAACATCTCTGAAGAGAGGAAAGCTCCACCCTTCATAGTGATGTAGGAATATGTGGAAAGAAAATACGCAGGCCTTCTCTACCCAATGCACCTGCGAGAGTTTTCAGTGGCTTTCTTAATCCGCTGCCATTCCCAGCCGTTGCTCCTGGTGCATCTTCACTGGAAATATATCTTCCTGCTCAGAAAACCAGAAGCGAAACGGGTATATTTCTTATAACAGCGCGAGGTCCACCACAGAAACAATCGCAGACATACTGGACCGACATCCTTACGTAGGGCCCTCCATTAGAGAGGAAGTGTGCAATGGAGAAGTGTCGCACAAATCCACCGTTAATAGAGAAGTTGCTTCTCAGAAAAGCGCATGACAGTCACATCCCTAGACAGGCCCATACGTCTCTGCCCTACCCTTATCCTCCTTATACGATACAGATTTCAGCAGATACTCCAATGCACTTAATCTTACCGGCCGGGTTCCCCCGAAAGCCGTCCTCACGGTCGACTAAGAATAGCACTGGATTTCTACAAAACCTATTGTACAAGCAGAAAGGTGAAGAGGAAAACGAACGGACAGCCAAAAGACATAATCCCCACGACTTGCTCTGAGACGCAGACAACTCCAAGTGAAGCTCCACGACAATACACCGACACACACAACTCCCGTAACCTCCAACAGAAAAACCCTCAGAAAAGATCTTCAAACCACATGTAACCAACCGCGTAAGAGTCAGTACTCTCAAGAGTACCCAGAGGCTCAAAATGAACTCAGAGGAGCACCTATACTCCAAGCTCCACTAAGCTGTAATCCACCGAATTTCCCACCTGCTTTTGTGAGCGTTCGACTCCCTTTGACAGAAGAGGACCGTTCCTTGTGCAAGCAGGTAATATAACTTGTAGGATCCCGGTTGCTGTCCAGGTTTCGAACTCTGGATCGTTCCCTCTTTTAATAGTGGCTTCAAAAAGTTAACACTTCCATTCGTACAATGGCCCTGGAAGTCGTCCCCATGGAAGGGGAAGCTTCAAAAACCACTGAACCACTGAGGGTCCTAACAGAGCATCGTAGGGACACTTTAAGATGGCCCCAATATCTATCTAATGGTTTTTGACTTTCATCGGCGGGAATTTAACGCAATAGAGCACAATTCTTAGCTATTAAAGATAATTGGTCAATAGTAGTTACTAAGAAAATATTTATTGTAGTTAGGAAACTGGGATCTTGCCAATGTTTGCATGTATCCGCCCTTATCATTGACGGCCGTGCAGGTGTTTTGCGAAATTGCTGAACGTAAAGTAAGAATTGATTGAGTTATATTAATAGGTGTGAATAGGATCACTGTATGATATATTGATCTTATTCACTAATCTAATTTTGTCTGCGCAATATTGAAAGGAGCATGAAAATTAAACTACTACAAAAGAGTATGCATTCAAAGTTAGCCCTTTGGTGGCAGTATTTCAGGATTCTGGAATAGGTTTGTTTGAATACTGAAATATATTAGTATTGAAGTGTACCTTCCATACATCATTGATGTGTTGTCATAGTTTTGGTAGATTTGTAAAAAAAAAATAAAAGATAGTCCACAATGCATAGAACGCCGTTTATATATTCATATATGTGTGTGTAGACAAAAATATGCCAGATACATAAGTTGTCATGCTTAAATTATTTCCAATTGCTTAAAGTGTTCACCATGAGATCTTAATGCAAAATTTTGGCATTTCTTGAGAAAAGGTCAACATCTGACGGTGTCGACTTGGATAATGGTATTAAATCCATTCTTATTTCAAAGTCTTCTGTCTCAATGTCTCCATCGCAAAAAGAGTTGGTGCTTTTATATATCACAGTCTAATGTAATAATTATTAGTCTTTTGTATTTTGATATTGGCATGATTTTCATCAATACAATACTGGAAAAAGGATATGAGGTCACCCATTCGACTAGATTCGTCTCAATACTCAGTCAATTTTTTTTTTAATGTAGGACTCAAAACGTCACGATTAATTACGAATTTATACATGGTATTTATCTTTCTTATTTACAGGTCTATAGACGAACTAGCACTTCTAGGGAAAGGAATGGCATCCTTGATATTCTGAATGCCCAGTAAGTAAGAGATAAATCTCTCAAATCCGAGGCCAAAGCCGCCGTGTGGTGCCACACCTTGTTTACGTAAATTAACGTACCAATCCAATTCACCTGTTTTATTCATGCCTCTTTTTTTGATCTGATATTGTAGGGACTCGTAGTTATCCTCCCTCATACTTCCTCCAATGATTTCTCCCATTTCGGGGACAAGAAGGTCAAAGCATGCCACAGTCTTACCGTCTTCGTTTGATTTCATGTAAAATGCTTTACAGTCCATTGGGTAATCAGTAACAAAAACTGGACTCTGGAAATATTTCTCAGCTAGCCATTTTTCATGTTCAGTTTGTAACGCTTCCCCCCATTTAGGCTCGTATCTAGGGAAGGGCTCCTGTGAATGCTTCTCTTTAAGAATTTGTATAGCGTCTGTATATGTGATCCTTTTCCAATTTTCAGAATTCCTCAGCATTTGCCATCTTTCAAGTATCTTTTCTTTATCTATGAGGGTTGATATATTGTCCGGCAATAAATCCTCTCTATTCTCGTAGCACTGAGTAACCATACTTTGTAAAAAGTTTCTTGTGAAATCTAAAAGCTGGTCTAAGTTGTCAATGAAGCTCATCTCTGCTTCCAGCATCCAGAACTCCATCAAATGTCTTGGGGTAGCACTCTTTTCTGCTCTGAAGCATGGTGATAAAGTCCAACAATTTGCAATTGCCATCGATAATATTTCAAGGTGTAATTGCGTAGATACTGTTAAGAAAGCCTTTTTATTCTCCAAGACACTAGATTTCACTTCAAACTGTTCACCTGCACCTTCACAGTCATTTGTGGTAAAAATTGGTGGACTAACTTTCAAGAAGTTCTCCTGTTTGTTGAAGAAGTTAATAGCATATTCTTCCATATGCGATCGAAATCTTAGTATTGAACCATAGAATAGTGACCTATGTTTTAAAGTTGGTAACGTCCTGAGAAACTCAAGTGAGTGGCTTTTCTTTTGTAGTGGATAGTTGGTCTCTACATCACCCAATAGCTTCAGATCCTTAACAGAGTCCTCAACCAACAGTTCAAATGGTTGAAGCCTAGACCCTTGAGTGATTTTCAGCATCGGTGAATCGACTGATATACATTGACCTGTTTTAAGGTGCCTAGCCAAAGAAGATTCTTGTGGATTCTTGATCACAATTTTGACATCCTTATTTGATGAGCCGTCATATAAGTCTATAAACGCAACTTTCTTCATCAGTCTCACCGATCTCACCCATCCGTTGACCACATCTAATTTCTGGCCATCTTTGGGCACTGAGTCATATAAGGTCTTAATCGATACATGCCGCTTGGCAATATATCTAATCATCTTTGATATGGTGGTTGGCACTTGCCTTGAAGTCTTGTATTTACTTTTCAGTATTGGTGAAACCTTTGAATGTTTATTGAGTGCTTTAAGGTTTCGATTTAAGGCCTTTGTTTTTCATCTCGTCGCTGGTATAAGAAAAGAAGTAATAACAAATACAACTATTAAAAAGTCTATAAAAGGTCTAATTGTATTTAGTTAAAGATAGTTATTATAATAAAATGTTTATTTTTTTTTTTGTATCTGTATATAGCTATTTCAGTTAAATTACAATTAAGAAATAACTAGTATAACGGGATTTTTTGGTTGAAGGTATCTATAGTAAATTTTTCTTCTTCTTCATATTGAACTTTGTGGAAGCCAGTAAATTAACCTGATTCATAATCCTGAGAGCACCATTTGAAGATATATCATGTCACTTCCGGTGGTAGCAACCACTATCTTAACGGCCTCGATGTATCATCGTGGGCCCCAAAACCTCTTAAACCTGTGAGAATGGTGGCTTCAGTAAAACTTCATTCAAAATCAATTGGATGAAAATAACACACACAAAACTGAAGACGACCAAAGGGAGGTAGCGGAAACGATAGCGGAATAGTGCGAAGCAAAATTGATACTCTGTGTGAAGGTGAAAGACACCCGGGATATGAGATCGGCCTAATATAGGGAGACCAAAAATGTAATATTCCAAAGAAAAAAGTAAAAGACAACCATAATTAATAAACTCAATTAAAATTAAGCGGGAGAAAGGTAATGGGAAAAAGTAAATTGTATACGCATCGTAGAGTTTGTTGTTTGACATCGTTAGTGAAAGAATAAATACAATTAATGATTAATCAAAGTGTAAATTGAAAAAAAAAATAAAGAAACAAAGCACAATTAAAAAAGTTTCTTGTTTTATCATAATGAAGCATATTATTGTTGAAAAGTAAAAGTTTTAGAAGCAGCAGAATATTAAAAAAAAGGTTGAATTGACATGTAGGAAACAAGTTGAGACCAATAGCTCACAGCCAAAAAAGCACTCGCTATCAGATCATACACACACATTTGTTTTATTTCTATTATCCGGGGTATCATGTAGACGATAGTGTATGAGACAATTGGTTCAGAATTGTTATCCTAATCAAAAAATTAAAAGTGTTTGACAAAAGATCATTAAAAGATTGTATAGTAAGTAATCCGAATTAAGTTAGAAAAAAAAAGATATGAATATTCTTTCTTAAAAAATAATCAATTCAGGATTATCTTAGAATCTTTGCAAAGATCTTTGTCTTTCTTGCCACTTTCTGTAGATGATAACAGCGACAATAGCGCATGCGGCTAGACCGACCAAAATGAAAACTAGAATAACACCACCTGGCAACATTTCTATATTCTTTTTTTCTTAGTTTTGACTTAATATTTCTATTAGTTCTTATTTAAAAAAAGAAAAAGAAATAGTAGATGGAGGAGTCCAAATAATAACAGAAAAGAGGTTCCTCTTTATATAGAAAAGGTAGGTAAAAGGGAAAAGGAGGTTTCCAATGAGTGGGTTTTGGAATAATTATATATACTACAAAAAAAAAGAACTGAGGAAATTACAACTTTTTGATATCTCCATTGAAAGGTGTGAGAAATTTTTTTTTTCTTTCCTTCACTATTTCCACTCTTTGCAAATTGTTTATTATCTAAAGTACAGTAATTCCCTCTCTTCCTCGCAGTAAAGAAGAAGTAGAGATCATATACAAAAAAATGTGCAAGTGATAAATTCTGTGTGAGCGAGAGTTGAGCTCCCTCTAGTCTGCATGGATTTGCCAGCAAGATAGTGAAAAAGTTAGACCCGGAAGCTGAAAAGATGAGCAATGGACTTCCTGCGCAGAAGATAGGTAAGGTGAATTGAAGAAGAAAACTTGTATAAGCACAAGGGTTTTGAGGGATAAATAGAACATTTTCTGTATTACGGTGGGTACCTTTTTTTCTGCCACACAGTAAATAACTAGTACTGACTTCCAGGTGGTGGAAGGACAACGGAACTAGTATTCTTGGAAAGCATAAGTTATTCCGAATAAGTAGGAGCCCAAAAAGAGAAAAGTTGTTGTTGATTTGTTTGTTTACAAGAGAGAGAGATCACAGAGAGAGAAAATGTTATTTTAGCTGTTTTCTTTGCTACTCAGCAATTAGTGAGAAATTGTCTTTCTTGTTTTCATTTTCTTTTTTCGTTCATTTCTTCTTTGGCAAAATTTGTTGACAAAAGCATTGAAAATGACGATTTTTGTTTTGCATTTGCCCATGATAGCAAATAAACAAACTTCCTAAAACAGCAAATGGATTGTATTTTGTTTTGACCTTGGTGTGCCCACCATCTCCAAAACTTCGGAGAGATTGGGGAGCTTAGCCAGATGGAAGGGACTTACGTTGAAACTGGTTTAGTAAAGCAGGGAAAGCAGGAAAGTAGAGTGAAAAAAGAAAGAAATTGGTGATGTTACTTTAACGAAAGAACGGAAAAGAGTGCTATATCTATGGAAGGGCATGGCTGGTTCTCAGTTCCTTCAATCTGGAAAATACATACAACAACAAAAAAAACTCGGGACTTAACTCCATTTATTCTAACTCTTGTGTGCGAATTCTTAGCATCCAAAGTGAGTGAACAAATAATTAAAATACCTCGCAACAACTTCTCTAGACTAACCTGTCATAATCAGCACTAAAGTTATGGTATATGGTGGGATGAGTAGGTAAGTTCTCGAGGCCTGCGTATTAGTTTAAAGTGGAACTATCTCCAATTTCTAACTACTGTACTGCTACTATTGCCATTTCCCTGCATCAAAATAACTATTGAAATTGTACATTTGAAGGAGTTACTGGATAAAATTACGTCATATGAATATTTTTTGTGTAAATTATTTAACGCTACAGGGTTTTAACTGCGTACAGCTTCAAGATACAGAAAAATTTTAGAAAAAAACTCAATTCATTCTGTAGATAAGAGATTAGCTATAGATGGAAGTTGTACCGTTATTTGGATTCCTATCTCGGATAGACACACCATTAATGTCGCATAGCAAGTTATATATGTCAAGATTGTTTATGGGTCCGATCTCTTGATCTTTGAAGTACGGGCCCGTGGCGATGAATAGAGCCTGCAGTCTTGCATCGTCAACATCGCTAAACGTATGAGATCCTATGACATAAGGTCCGGTGTCACCATGGTACTTCTTCTTTTCTTTCTTCGCTTTCTTTGCTATAATGTCGTATTTTTCCTTCAGCATGATAGAATTGCCGATCTTTGGCACTATCCATATCGTGGGAAGCCTTCCCTTGAGCTGCGCAGTTCCCGTATCAGCAGTTCCCGTGTCAGCATTAGTGGTAGGACCCCTACCGAGATCTTTGTTAATCGAATCGTAATTCCATTCTTTTGGGAAGTTGCCGGCCAAGAAAACGTTGTACCGCTCAAGATCTATATGCTTTTTGATAATCTTGTACACAGGGTTAATGTGTGCCGCCTCCCTCACGTAGATACCGAGACTTGCCCCCTCCATATACATATGAGAAATCACATCGTTTTCACGTAAATACTCTCTTTCATTGTGAATCAAATCCTCCCAAATAGTCACATTGTTGTCAAAGTTAATATCTGCCATACCGTGATTGCTCACTAACAGAATATTAGTAAATGCGCTCATATTTCTTTCATGTAACCCAGCGAATGTGTCGTTAATAAATTGGTCCACGCTTTTCAGCTTATCTAAGAACTCCACCTTGTGAGGAGAGTCTCTATCTATAGGATACCCATGAAGATGCCCAAATGTGTCGAGATCATTCACGACACTGAGAATCATCTGCGGTCTTTCTGTTATATCTTCAGTGTCAATATAGTTAAATATCTTACTCTTCTTAGTTTCCATTGTTTCTTGCGCATCAAAGACATCCATATAGTAAGGCTGACGTTCCAGTTTGATATAATTTAGAGATGTATAATTTACGTCACTACCAGGCCACATATTGGCATAAACTTTGAAATTCATATTGTTGTCATGATTATAAGCCCTTTGTACTGTTTCCCATATAGGTTCGCTATTGTTCACCCATACTCTGGGATCGATGATGCCAGGTCTATATTCTACTTCGTTCTTAGAGTCCCAAAAGCTATTGGCAATCATCTTATGCATGCTGGGATACAACCCAGTTACCATCGTCCACATATTAGGTATAGATTGGAGTGGAAATTGCGGTCTCATGTACGGACTTGTGGTGATATTTTGTTTCAGTATCTCATTATGTTCCCGTTTGAACAAAGCACTGATAAATGGCGTGCGTTCATCTGATATCAGTCCGGGATAGAATCCACTCAAGGAAATGACAATGTTCAGTGGGTTGAATTCATGTGTACCATTTGAATAAGTAATATATGGATCAAACTCGGTGAATTGGTGATGTCTATTAAGATCTGGGTTATCATTATTGGTACTGGTGAGAACTTTCATCCATAAAAATGATAGTAATACAATTGTCAAAAGTAAAACAGCTAGTTTCTTCATGCCCCTTGTTAGTCTTAGTGAATCATAGTATTTTGATGTGTTTAGCCAATCGCCAGTCATTTGATTAAACCATCTGGTCTCGGATATGTACTCGTCCCTATCAACATGTCGGAGATTTCCTTCATGATCCAGTTCATAAAGCGGTACGCCTCGTCTCTCAATCTCTTCAAGGTTTCTTACAAAGTACCTCGCATACCAAGGTATACGCTTAGCACCTGTATTGGCTTCAGTGTCTGCCTGATCTCGGTATTGCCATTCCGTAATTCTGCTCCATATCCCTTTCTGGTCATTCAAAGCGTCATCAGTGTTCATAAGGTGATCATCTTCTAATGGATCCTCAATCTCAAAATCCTCACTCCTAATAGACGCAGCTCGACCTTCCTCCATTCTTATGAGTCAATGTTTTAATACTGCTATGTTGCGCTTTATATCAATTCCTTAGCACCATTTAACAGTTGTAAGGCGTTACAATAGTTGTCCCCTTAATGTCGGTAACCAAATAAAAGACCTCCCAAAACAAAACTTAACCAATGCTAGTTACAAACAGGGGTATAACTATTTTTAACTAATGTGGATTCAACTATGCAGTATTATTGGAATCCCTCATGGAGAGGTATTTTGATTTGTATTGGTGTATTGTTATACAAAAAGAGAGAACTCATTTGGCATTATGTGAATGTTTCGCAAAAAAATAAAAAAATAATAGGTCCTACCCGGATTCGAACCGGGGTTGTTCGGATCAAAACCGAAAGTGATAACCACTACACTATAGAACCATAAGAAGTTCTTGTTGTCAGTTGCTTTTGGGAGTATCTTATATTGGCTTTTTTTATAAATTTTGATAGGGCACACATAATAATTCTCATATTAAATGGAATAATTGGGTAATCAGTTAGAGAGGCTATGCTCAGTTATTGAGCTTCGAGTTTTGTTTAAATTTTATGCAAATTTATTTAAAGTAGCATATCTTTTTAGAGACAATTATTGTATATTGTTACAACGGTGTTGGTCTGTCACTATACAGCCCACCTGAGGAAATGTCAGGTACCAATACCTCATGTGTATTTAGCATTTGCTGAACGGTTATTTATGTCAATTGAACAGTTAGTGGATATGCATGATATCCTCCCACTTAGCTATTGTTATTGTTTTTAATCCTGATTCATCTACTCTTATGACAAATCCTTGAGCAACTCATCTATTTCTGCAGCAGTTGCCTTCTGTCTCTTCTCATTAACTACTTTGGAATACCTTTCGCTATCATCAATAGCACCAAACACTTCCAGCATAGATTCCCTATGAGACATTAGTTGGTACGCGGTCAACGATTTAAGCGTTATATTGCTGTACTGTTTCTTGTACTTCAAAAGGTCCTCTTGTGTTGTCATGTCTATACTTCTTTCTTACAATAACTCCAAAGAGATTACTACAACTGTTTGCAATAAGTATTCTCTCTCAAGTGTAAATGTACTTTAAAGCAGGTTTAGTTTCAGTATCCATTGTATTACATTAATTTTTGCAATTAGCATTTTGTCAAGAAAGTGCCAAAAGGAAAAACGCCCGAGAGCGTTTTTCGCACAGAATGTGAATAGTACAATCCAAGCACTTGTACAAAAGACTCGATTAGTTTACAACCTTGAGAGAGAGGTCAACAAGTTTCTGCTTAGCATTGCAAGTAGTAGTAACGAACATATATCTCAGATGGAATACAAAGACTTGCTAAGAGTGTCTGACTTTATCGGGAGCACTTTATTCATAGAGATCGATGACGACAGATCTCTCCAAGGAATACTAGTCGCGGTCGACTGCCAGATGAACTTATTATTAGACCACGTCCACGAGCATACAAATTCAATTGGTTCAAGAACACTGGGGCTCGTCAGTGTCCCACAGTATACCATCAAAAATATCAAGATATCGCAAGCAAAGTTCAACGCTCTGGTGGATTTCAAGAAAGAACTACAGCGGAACATCGTATAGTCCTGATGACGCCCTCTTAAGCAAGTTACACCACCATGGTTTACGTCTACACCTTCGAGCTTGTTGGTAACAGTTGAGTTGCTGTGAGGGCCCTTGTGTTCAATATGAGCTAATAAAGTGGATATCAGATTGTTCCGTGTAAATGAATAAGTTATGCATCTCGATGAGCCTTCTGGATTCACAGCCATACGGCCTTATGGACGCACAAGGGACTAATATTTTGTAATAAAGAATGTTTGCTGAGCACTCTTCAAAGCATAATAGAGCATTGGTTGTTCAACAAAAAGGGCATAAGTTTTTTCATTCGGAGATGGAGGCAATGAGGTATAAATAGGGCATTAGAGATTTGATTTCGTCATGATTCTGTCTTGTTATGGAATCAATTATCAGTTGGAAGCCCGCTGTACCACGACCACTTAACCAATTGTTTGTAAACAATGTCTGAATCAACTTCTCAAATCCTTTTGGACAAGTATGCTGACCTGTACAAGAGAACTGTTACACATCCTTTGCCAAAGGAGCTATGTGAGGGGACTTTGCAGGACAGAGCATTGTATATCTACTTGACTCAGGATTTGGAATTCTTTGAGACTGGTCTAAGATTAATTTGCCGTGTTACTTCTATGTGTCCAGAAGTTCCAAGTTTGATTACTTTGGCTAAGAAGATCGGCTTCTTTGCCAGTGATGAGAATGATTACTTCCGCAAGTGTCTAAGCTTCCTTGAATCAGAGTTGGACAAGGATACTGTAAAGGAGATCAAAGATAAGAAGATCATTCCAGGCGTCGACGCATACATTGATTACTTGGTCGAGTTGACCAAGGATCAAAGATATGACTACCCAGCTCTTATTTCTTACCTGTGGTGCGCCGAACAATGCTACTTGGATTGGGCCCATGGCTTGCCAAAGAAAGAAGGTTTGCACTGGAAGCATCAAACTTGGATTGATCTACACGATGGTGAGCACTTTATTACCTGGTGTGAATTTCTAAGAGCTGAGGTTGATAAGTTTTCTGTCAGACAAGTCGAAGAGGTGTTTGCAAAGACTTTGCAACACGAATTCAACTTTTTTGACAGTTGTTACAAGGCATAAACCTCTCGGACTAGACGATACATAGAGTTTTTATATGAGTTACGTTTATAGTTTAACCACATTTTGTAGATTGTTGTTAAAAGCGATGCATTACTTCTCAATTTTACGTATGATCTCTTCTATTGTAGCTTTGTAATCATTGCCTTGTAGATAGGACTTGAGTCTATCTACAAAAGTAGTACCATTCCAAGTGTTTTCATTCTTCTTATACTCAGGGATACCTACTTGCTCAATTGCAAAACTAGCTGCGACATTAGCACAAATATTTGCAATATGATAGTCCTTAGTCGTTTCATAAATTTGAGCAAAACCGCCTAAATATGTATTGCCACCACCTGTAGGATCAATTACTTTATCTGGTGTTTTACTATGATATGCTGGGTAATGGAGTAATTTACCGTCAATCGGTGACCTGGTAACTGATCCTAGTTTACCACATCGGATTATGACCTGGTTACCATCAGCTAATTGATAAATTGAGTTCAACAGCTCGGTACATTGCTCTAGAGTTGAAGGCTCTTCTGAATTATTCGTAAGTAGCCGGCTAGCCTCTTCCGCGTTGGGAGAGAATATAATGGGTATTTCTGATTGAAACACCTTCTTAAAATCTTCAATATGATCGTTGTCGCACAGACTAGGAAGTGGTTCCCATACTATTGTGTATCCCATGTTGGGATTCGATTTGATTACTTTCAGATCATTAATTATAGCTAAACACCGTTCTGCTGAACATACCAGGTGGAAGCAGTTTATGTCCTCTCGTACTTTATCTTCTCCAAATGTGCCTACCCAGTCTTCAACATTGATTTGTATTTTGGGCGTCAAAAATTTGAAGAGCCGTAAATCTCTATCCTTGCCCTCGGCCTCCAAGTTTGGATAGTAATTGAGGCCTCTTGTAGTCTCCCTGTTAGAATCGATCCGATATTTCGTAGTGACACCCCATTGATCAAATGTTTGCCTGATAGAATCGGGAAAGTCATGTCCTCCATCGACAATCCACAAAACTTGTGATCTAACGTGAGCGCTTGGTGTACATATAGCAGCTCCTAAGACAGCGTACGTTCCGCCACCTCCTGGAATACCATTGTAGGTTACTTTACCTTCTATATCATCTAAGATAAACATACCATTAGTAGTGATCATAGCTCCTTCACTGATGTTGGACGATATGTAACAATGAGATACATAAATAAAAAGGTTTTGTCCCAATACATCATCATTAAAGCAATTATCCCATACAAAGGGTATTTATGCTTGATGACTTCATTGATATGCTTGTACTCGAGTCATCTCATCGCAAAATGATTGAAGAAAAAAATAAAAAATAAATAAGCCCTGTAGGGGGCTCGAACCCCTAACCTTATGATTAAGAGTCATACGCGCTACCGATTGCGCCAACAAGGCTTATTAATTGCGTTGAAATGAAAAGAAGCGTAGCTCATGTAATCCTATAGTCTTCAATCATGAAACATTTGTATCCTATAACCAAAATCACTCTTCAGTGTTCTGTTTGTTTAAGATCCAGGATCTGGTTATTATGATTTCTATAATCTTCAATGTTTTCTTGATGATTATCACAACTTCATGAGTTGTTATTATAAATCATTTGAAATTTAATGTTTTGGACAACTGTGACATACTTAAAACTAGATCACAGGTAGCAAAATAATAAATACCCAAAAATTATTTATCGTTCACTTCGTCTCAGTTTCAGTACAATAGTAATAGTGTGTGAAAGTATAACGTAGTATAATAAAAGAGTACTAATATAATATTCTAGCCGGTAGTCTAGGAAATATATTAGATGTGGCCAATATATATGTAAGTGCAATATTACCACGTGATCCATCACCTACTCTCTGTAACCAGAGAGTTCCTCTTGTCTCTCCACCCCCACACTCAGCCAGTGAAGTGGCAGCACAAGGACCCTGTAAGGTACGAATACGAAAGCCTTTGCCCATTGTTCCTAAACAATTCAAAACTCTGAAAGTTTTTGCAACAACGTTTTGAACCAGACACTACATCTGTACTTAGAGTCCGCTAGCAGCTTTTGAGTTATATATCTGAGTGGAGTTACCAGTGCGGGCTCTTATCTTAAATAATTCAGTGCTAGGTTCTTGAACTATCAATTCGGACGCATCGCGCAATAAGCAATACCGTTCAATAATTAGCAGTATAAGATAACAGGCTTTTTTTTGTCAGACAATAGGCCAGACTGCCAACATTTAAGTGAGTTCAGTGGATCTCATTTATTATATAATTACACTAATGGTGGAGCTCAACGCAAAACTTATAGTTGCTGCACACACAGTATGTGCTGCCTCAGCCTTCCTTGCCGCGTTGGTAACTGGTTATAATCTACATTTCCATAAGATTGTGGAGAATGCTCACTACGGATACCCTGATGAATGGTTTCCAAGTGTATCAGCCACCATTGGGGATAGGTACCCAGAGAGGTCCATATTTCAAATTCTAATTGCATTGACTGCATTTCCTAGGTTCCTTTTGTTATTGTCTCACTATTATATCAATGGCTCATTGACAACTTTCATTATAGGTACAGCAAGAACAGTAACGTGTGGTGGTTGGGTATACATAACAAGTACCGATGACCATGACATTCACGACATTTTCATGATTGCTTACATTATCTTGACTCTACCGTGGTACATTCTTGTTACGAAGCACTCAAATTACAAACAAGCCAAGACCATTGTGGGAACTACATTTTTTAGTACTCTTGTACCAATGATCTATTGGTATATACAGCATCAGGTACATCATGTTGCAGGCGCATATTCTATTTATGCCTATTTCGAATGGTCATTGATTATTTTAGATATTACATTCGATGCCACCGCTTATAAGGATTTTAAAAAGCTCACTTTTACATTGAAGCACGATGCAAATGAAGCTGGTAAATGGTTTTTCAAGATTAACAACCAACAAAATGATACTATGAAGAATGAAACAATTGTAGAGATTGATGATGAAAAAATTGAAAGACCGATTGAAGCTGAAGTAGAACTTGATGAAATTATCAGAGCTAAGGGTATCGCTGCAATTGAAGATCATTTGATTTCACCAAAGATTTTCACCTATGATTCATTCGTTTACATAACTGTTAATATTATCGAATCATTCATCTTTTGGTCTAATCTCACATCCCTAACATGTAGTGTATGGCATTTTCCTCTATGGTACATGGGTATTTCGGGATACGAAGCAGCTATACTCGGATTTATGGGTCCTGTAATCTTAGCTATTCCTTACATGTCATCAGCAGTAACTCAGTATGGTGCTTTATTAGGCGGGCTTATCACCATTGGGGCATATTTAATTGATACCCCAGAGCCAAGATTGATAACCATTTGTGTTGGTACTATATTTTCCATGGCCACTTTTGCTCAATACTTGAGAAAATTAACAAATGCACAATTGAATTTCTCATTTGCTATTACCTGGTCGCTTGGTTTGATTTTCACTCTAATAATCAAAATGTGGTTCTTCTCCAATAACCCCACTTGGGCTATCATGAAAGAAGAAACTGGCGGCTACAACAAGACTGCCATAGTTATTTCAACAGTCATAGGTATGATATATCCTTATATCAACTCCATCCATATGAAACAGGAGAAACCAATGGTAAGTGGATGCTTCTTTAAGAAGTTTATGTTAGCTACTGGTTTTGGTGGACTAATATTTAGCATCCATCAATCATTGACTGATGCCTCGACTTTGATCTATTGGTCATGGGAGGGATACTCCAAGGAAAACCAAGGTCCACTAGCTTGGCCTTGGGCATCGTTAACTATCGTGGTCATGCTTTTTGGCGCACTGACCTCCTTGAAATTCATCAATAGACCAGTATTCCCTTCTTTATTATTGATTATCGGTACAATTGTTCTTTCAATTCGTTCCATAACAGGATGGAATAAATTCATCTTTGGGGGTCTCTTTTATGCCTTGTCAATTATGTGGTTAATTCCAACGTATGTTTCTGCTCTTGGATATCTAGGTAGTACGTGGGTCTTTACATTGGCGTTTTTCTATCACGTTATTGGTATCCTAGCTCACGTTTGGGTGGTTGCTTACGCTTTTGTACCAATGGGCTGGATTTTAAGAGAAAGAATTGAGGTAGTACTTTCTATCGCTACTGGAATGGTTATTCTGGGTGCGTTGTCTGTTTCAAATAGCTTTTTCTTGCCAAAATCAATATCTTTCACGAAGAAGTTCGGTACCTATTTGACACTATACGCATTTGCCGCCTTAGCATTGACTAGTTATTGCACTTATGATCTGAGACCAACAGGAGTCCCAACTCCATACCACCCAGATAAGAAACTAATTACCGCTGGTATCTGGACAATTCATTTCGGCCTAGATAATGACATGTGGGCCTCAGAAGAGAGAATGATCGAATTAATTAAAGACCTAGAAATTGATGTTGTTGGTCTTTTGGAAACTGACACTCAACGTATTACAATGGGTAACAGAGATCTAACCAGAAAGATGGCATACGAGCTGAATATGTATGCTGATTTTGGACCAGGTCCAAATAAACACACATGGGGTTGTGTGTTGCTTTCCAAATTCCCAATCTTGAACTCAACACATCATCTCTTACCTTCCCCTGTTGGGGAACTAGCTCCCGCCATTCATGCCACATTAAAAACATATGATGATGTTTTAGTAGACGTAATTGTCTTCCATAGCGGTCAAGAAGAAGATGAAGAGGATAGAAGATTGCAGTCACAGTATCTAGCTAAGCTAATGGGATCTACTAACCGTCCAACATTCCTATTAAGCTACTTAGTTACTGACCCTCATGAGGGTAATTACAACACCTATGTGAGTGAACTCTCAGGTATGCACGATATTGACCCAAGTGATGATGACAGGTGGTGTGAATACATCCTATACAAGAACATCAAACGTACTGGTTATGCCAGAGTTTCAAGAGGTACTATCACCGACACAGAATTACAAGTAGGTAAATTCCAAGTACTAAATGATAGGGAACTTCTGGAAGCAAATGACAGCCTTTACACCGACGAATACACCGAAGAAATTGACGATGATGGATTCAAGTTCCCTTCCATGTTTGAAGGTGAGGGAGAAAGAGACCACTTTTACCATGTTTTCGACAGACCACGTTATTTTGGGTTCAAGAAAGATGAGGAGCAGAATGATGAATAAACCATCAGTGGTAATATCTTGTCCTGCTTTATCTGACCATTGATCTTTTAATAAGGAAATAGTACTTTATATAAATGCAATTTTAATAGTTTATGATATATATGCGATAAAATAAATTAGAAATTCTCTTACATTGAATCCTTCATAAACCTCTATAGGAGGAGATAATCAACAACAAATCGTGTCTGAAAGATTTATTTCAAGTCTTCTTCAGGGAACTTTTGTAGAATTACAACCTCGAAATCTTGCTCATCCTCATTTTTATTTTTCTCCCAGAGACTCAACAGCTTATATGAGCGACAAATAACAGCTTTATTAGGCATTGGTAATTCTTCTACTTTGTGCTTCTGCTCTTCATCTTCTTTATTCTCTTCGTTTTGTTCTACATTCTTATTATCTTCATTTTCTTCTCCGTTTATAATTTTTTGCATCTTTTCTTCTTGTTCTGCTATATATTTGTTCCAAGTTTCTAGTTTCTCATTACATAGTTTGATGAGCTCGTATTTTGACCTACCTTTCATATCCTTGAAGTAATTTAGTAGTAGCTCATCATATTCTGCAGGAATTTCATCAAAGTTGTGAAAATGCTTCAGTAACCAGTTCTGTTTCTGTTTAGAGAATTTCCATACATCAACAACCGCACTTTCATCTTTCTTACTTTTGATATCGTTTTCGTCATAATTGGATCGTATGCTTTCTAATTGATATAATTTGTCTGGCAACCCATCGGAATCTTTCAGATAGAATTCAATTAAGTATCTTAGCTGATCCTTAAGAACTCTCTGTTTCTTTTCTAAACGCTCCTCACGTGGTAATTTAGCCTTCTTTTGCTTCTTATCCTTATTCTTTACCTTCTTAGGCAGGTCATTATCAGTACCATTTAAAATAGACTTCTTTTGCTTTTTGGTCAAAGAACCAGTGGCAAGATGGGTAGTAACATTCAATGGATCATCCTCAATCTCCCTTTTACCTTCATTCTTGTTCTTAATAGCAAATCGCTTCCATGCAGGTACGTGGTCCATGTCTTAAAGCTTCTACCGTAGTAGTAAATACACTCAGTGTTTTTGCAATTGCTTAACTTCTAGACCTACTAAAATCCAATTTAACACATAAAAACAGTATATCCTAATTCTGGAATAAAACAGAAGGCCTTTACCACAAGTGATGACTACCTAATATCCCGCTTTGTTCATATGAAGCTCATCGCGATGAGCATCAATAATGTGGGAAAAAGTTACAATCCAGTACAAATTTTCACCAAGTAACCAAATAAGGAAGTTCTTCATTCTTACCCGGAGCATTTTATGAAAAGCTTTTCGGTCCACTCAAGTTACCCGGAAAACTTACATTATCACGTTACATGTGCCGTAGAGAGGAATCTATGTTTTTTGGATATCTGGGCGTCAAACGCTCATACTGCAGAATTTAAGCTATAAGTTTGGCGGCTATTAACCTTGAACTTGCTGAGCTTTCCAATAACAAAAATAAAAGCGCGGATAAGAACCAGGTTCCACCACTTATGGTTTTAGAAAATAATATCAGGGGCAGTTAGAATTTCTCATAAGAATAGATAGACGCTAATATAGAATTTATTGCATACTATCCGCATTAAGGAAGAATAAAGCTTTGGGATCCTACTATTCACAGTTGCCACACAAAAAAGCCATTTCTATCGTACTGAAGCTACGTGGCTATTCATTCAATTTTAGCGAGGATACTATAGACTCTTTATTTTTGAGGAAATACGGTTACAAAGCCACCAAATTATTAATTGTGAGCAAGCATATTATCACAAAAGTTGGACGCAATAGTACATGCTGAAAGGCAAAATTTTACAAGCTACTTGCCAAAAATAAAAAAAAGCTTAAAATCAAAATTACTTGTGCCTTTCTGTCGCTTTTGAGTTTTTCTATTACGTTTTTGACAATAAGCTAAACGACAATTACAGGATACAGGAGACCCAAAGATTGTATTATCGGTTCTACGATAGACAGTCTGCTACTGTATAGTCATATCAATTCAAAAACCCACAACTTGCACCTTAACAGCAAAGTCTGTTTACACTATATTGCCCTTTCTTTTTAGCCTCTTTCGCAGTCACATTTACGCTTGATTTATCGAACAAACCCATTTTGAAGAGAAAATCTTTCTTCAGAGGTACTCTTTGGCTCTGTCTCATCCTTCCCTGAAGGAGTGAAAATTTTTTTCTGTGAGTTCCGTCGGGTAAACTTTCAACGATTGATAGAAGTCAAACAATACTGCGAAAGGTGCCCTGTCTCACACCGAAATATACAGATGTCAAAAAGTTTGAGCTGACTTTCGGGAATTGTAAATAATTTGCCCCAGAACAACAAATAGAGGCAATCAAAAAAATCACGAAGGAGGAAAAAAACGACTCTGGATCTCTAAGGATCGGGGAAGATAATATTGAAAATTTAAGTGATAGAGAGCAATCTTTCTCTCCCTACTTTCGCACATCTTCGCCTTTTTTGTAAAGCTAACTGTTCGAAAAGCGCACTGAGAGAGAGAGAGAAAGGAAGAGGTTCAGAAGTAGATCTCATCAAATACAGCAATAAAGGCTTTGGTATTTGCTTGCGTACTTCTTTCCACTCCCAAAGAAGATCTTTATTAACCTGACATATTTTTACTTATAAGTGGCAATAAGATCAACTTAAGCAATATATATTTAGCTGTCAAAAGATATCATAACCAAAAACAAATTAAAACAGGTCTTTCCACAGACACAAAAAGATTTCAAGAAACAAGGGAAAATTCAAACACAAGCGGTTTGCACTTTGAGTGTAAGGTAGCGGGAACTTTTAAAGGTGAGTAAGTCAGTTTATTTTGGCTATACTTTTATTTAGCATTTGCATACATGTCGAATAACAATAGCAGCATCTCTAATAAGGTAATAAACCTTTTCAGAAGCGGCTCCAAATCATCAAAGGCTGTGAAACCTACTGATAAAACCGCAATCAAACAAAATGCCAAGCCAACTGTTGCGGCTATAACAACTAGAATTAGCAGTGAAACTGGTGGAGGTTCATCACCCCCAAGATCTGGGTCTTCAGAATCTATTTTATCTTCTGACATCCACAAACAAAAATCATCACCAACAACTAGATCGTCCTCATCGCTTGCTTTGGATAACTCAGCTGCTGTTTCGAATACTGTGCAGGCCGGTGCACCAATATCAGCCAATGTACAAGCAAGTAGCAGTACAGTAAAACTTTCAACTATGGACTCTAGTAAATCAGAATCTAATACGCATCATGATAATAGCCACTCTCATACTAACTGTATGAGATTTATGGTGCATGAAGATGGCAGCCATGAACATCATCTAAAGAATGCCAGGAGACAGGAAAAGCTTACCAGCATGATCAAGAATATAATGAAGACTAATAATTATAGCACAGCCCAGAAAAAGCTTAGAAATGAAGCTAAGTCAGCTGTTCCAGATATTATTACTTCTCCGGTAGTCTCAACTCCCATAACTCCTAAACTTCAAAGTCCTCTCAACCCTTCACAAGGTGGTCCACAGTATAAGGGCCCCCCTAGTTTGTTCGCTGGATATATGAAACAAGTTGTAGGGAATGATGGTCAGGTTGCTATTAATGGCCCAGTTAGTGGTGCTTTTAATGGTGACCAGAAAGTAATGTATCAAGATAATGAAACTAACGAAGACATTCAACAGGCTCCATTAACTCTTCCACCACATTTTAACGACTCCTTATCTTTTGCAGAAAAATATGGAAGTTGTAAGGAGATTCTCGGAAAGGGTGCTTTTGGTGTTGTCAGGATTTGCCACAAGAAAGTTCCTGAAAATCCTAAAGTTGAGAAACTATATGCTGTAAAAGAATTCAAAAGAAAAGCTACTGAACCAAAAGAGAAGTTCGCTAAGAGACTTACTTCTGAGTTCTGTATTTCCTCATCTTTACATCACACTAATATTGTTGATACATTAGATCTATTTCAAGATGCCAATGGTGACTACTGTGAGGTGATGGAATACTGTGCGGGTGGTGATCTTTTCACTCTCATTATTGCTGCCGGAAAGTTGGAATATATGGAAGCGGATTGTTTCTTCAAGCAACTATTGCGTGGTGTAGTTTATATGCATGATATGGGCGTTTGTCACAGGGATTTAAAGCCAGAAAATTTGATTTTGACACATGACGGTGTATTGAAGATCACGGATTTTGGTAACAGTGAATGCTTTAAAATGGCATGGGAAGAAGATATACATTTAAGTGGGGGTGTTTGCGGTTCGAGTCCCTATATTGCTCCAGAAGAATACGTATTAGAAGAATTTGACCCGCGCCCAGTAGATATATGGGCTTGTGGTGTTATTTATATGGCTATGAGAACCGGCAGGCAGCTTTGGACTGCCGCTAAGAAGGATGATCCATTTTACAATAAATATCTACAAGGACGCAGACAAAAATCTGGTTATGAACCAATAGAGTCATTAAAAAGAGCTAGATGTAGAAATGTCATTTATTCAATGCTGGATCCTGCTCCGCATAGAAGAATAAATGGTAAGCAAATTCTAAACAGCGAATGGGGTAGAGAGATAAAGGTATGCTATGATAAACAGATAGCAGTTACATCACGCAGTGATAGCCAGCAATCCAGAGTACATGCTCCTATTACTGTTAAGTAATTCAGAGCATGATAACCACTGTTGAATACCTGTAATGCATTTCAAACACTCCACCATTTTCAGTTCACTCTCAGTATTCCAACATTTTATTTATGAAAACATATCTCAAGATATCGATTTTTCTTTTCCTTTCTAATGCATTTTTGAGCAACCCTCTTGATAGAAAACTTTGTCCCTGTCTGCAATTTCTCAATTGCAAAATTGGTAAAGAATTTGCTGGTTATGTAATTCCAGTAAGGGTTTGACCACTACTATTCATATTCTTATACATTTGTTTATGTCATATGTCTTTTCAGATTACATACAAACTTGTTGCAGTTTGTTTTTCTATTCGATATAACATGCATCCTCATACTTTCTATAGTGAGAGTTCCAAATAAGTTTTGAAATGTCCATTTCTGATGTGCAACAGCCGTGATAAGTTGAATCCTTGGTATTTGATTATTATTAGCATCATAGAAGGTATAATACTTCTCCTTGACCTAAAATTAAACATAGTGTTTACATATTTATCATTACATTAGTGATGAAAGTAGCTATATTATTTTCAAGTCGGAGCCGAACATTATTTTCCTGGGTTTCCTTGAAAACTTGAGTCTTATTTCATTTGATGGTGGACTGATAAGTAGTTGCCCATACGCTTATGGCTAGGACTATTTTAGACCAAGTGCACAGATGTCTAATCCCATCATTTGGTGGAGTAACTCTTCTATCTTGTCATCTAACAAACCATTAGCATAATCATCTCTGGACTGTTGGTCTAAATATTGCTGAATTTGTGCAAGCCTGGTATAACCGTCTGTACAGAATCGTAACTGTATCTTAACTAAAGCTTCAAAACTAGGGTCAAAGTATGGTACTCTCAAAGACACCAATTGTGGAAGCTCTGTCTTCAACTGATTATTCAAATTTTCGTATATGTCTTTGGCTAATGCCATCTCCTTCTCGGCTCTTGGCAATTTAGATGCATCCTTCGCAGGCTTATCGATCATTCGCCTTACCTTAGCTTTGGCCGCATCGTAGTCCTTTTTCTTATGCTCTCTTTTCTTAATTGCTTCGTCTATCTCCTTGAAGTATGTAGCGAATTTGGTCACAGGATCCAAAACAGTTTCTCTAAATGGACCATCAAGCTGTTTAACGGTCTCCGTATCAAAATCTTGGACACATTGTAAATAGTAGTTACCCACATTGTAGCCTCCACCACTAATGTACTTGGAATCGTCATATAGGTTGGAAATAACTTCAGCAATAGTTACTTGAGAAGCCGTCACTGCACGTAGTGAATCCAGATAGCCCTTGGCTTCCTTTTGTAATGATTCACCAGCCTTCTGCAATACACGAAAACGACGCTCTTCCATATCATACTCCTTGTCTATAGTCTTGTCAACATTTTTAATGATAACGCTGTTACCGGCCCTATTGATGGCCTTCTTGAAACCTTCCCAACTCATGTCCCAAAAAGTATACTGAACAAACACAACACTAAACAGGTACTCTCCCAAAAGGATGTAACTCGTAATTAATTGAGACTGGTGTATGTATACTCATACACAAAGTTGAATATATTGCCATTAAATACCTTACTGCTCCCATCTTCCCCTTTGCTGTTAAATCCGGGATTTCAGCTTGTAACAAAACTGGATTTTTTCTTTTGTGTGTATCAAAGTACTTACCCGGACATACTGCATACTGTTTTGGTGTGTTACTGTGAGCGAAATATGAAGTAGTATCATTCACAAATATGGTTTGTATTGAGTGTCTGACAGCACAATTCGATTAGATTCATATCTATTATATATGTCAACAGTTCCCATAATTTTGTAAAATTAATTGGGATTTTTCTTGTGGCTTTTTGCACATCTTAGAAAAGATATTTCAATATTTGGAATATTAATTAATCATTGAAGGTGAGAAACTTATGTAATGGTTAACAAAATAAAGATTAAACAAATTTAATAAATAGTATAGTGTATAAGGATAAGAATATCTAAAACTCTACCTTGTGTTTTGCAGTCTTGAAGCAAGACCAATAAATAATTAACTGAAAATTCAAAATCAGGTCAAAATTATTTTTAAGAATATTAACAATAACTGATGCAGAGCTTAAGAAATGCACATAATGAAAAAAAATAAATCGCTACTTTACTGTATGCAACAATTTAAATTTTCCTGAAATTCTAAAAAAACACCTTCTCGTTAGTTGGCAGTGGTATCTTCTTGACAATGAAGTACGTGTTATGCTTCGTGGCTACACCTGCGTAAGCATCATACCACGCTATAAATGCCACTACTACACCTACTACACCACCAGCTCTTGTACATCCCTCATTATTGGCAAAATTACCAATACTGAGTAACAGGAATGTTACCGCTAGCAGAAAAAAAAGAGCGAAGAATGCAACGGTTGATTTCATGGTACAGAGTGTTAAACCAAAGGTAAATATAGACCAACCGAGGAGATAAAAACCTAGTGCACTTCTTAATTGATCTTCATGGCCTTCATAAGCCTCAAGTATACCGAACCATGGAATATAAATGGCTGCAAAGCTCATCCAGAAACCACCAAAGGACGAAAGTGCAAGCCCACCAAATGTGTTTTCCAGTGCTATTTCCCAAATACCTGCCACAAGTTGAACAAGACCACCGTAAAAAGCAGCAGGACCGACTACTACATTAGGTATAACAACACCTTGTGCTCTAGCGTTAAACATAGAGAGAATAAATGTGGTTAAGGCAAATGCTGACAATCCCAATGGTGCTGGATTACCAAATTTGTGAGACGATGGTGGGGCCAAACCTGGATTCAAAGTACCACCGAAGGCATCATATAGATCAGAGATCAGGAATCTCTGTCTCCCAATGTATATATACTTCTCATTATCAGCAGTAGTGTAAATCCTTCCTATAGACCCTTCAGAATTACAGTCCTGTGCATTATAAGGCGCAGTATTGTTGCTATATATAGACCTACCTTCTTCATGGTGGGAACTACCTCCACCAACAGTTGTACCGGTACCAGTGGTCATAACTGATGAGCGTCTTCTCTTATTATTAGGATCATTGATGTCCTCGACTTCTTCTTGCCGCACTAACTGCTTAGGGCTAGTATGTGTGTTGAAACTAGTAGAGCTAGAGTTTGAAATACTGGAGCTAATAGAAACCATTTTTTTTATGTTTCTTTGATTATTCAACTGGTATATTACCTATCCAGCAAATGTCTATACCTGTTCTACAAGTAAATTTCAATCGAAACCACATCAAGTCAACAATTAATATCAGATACAGTCAAGGAATCATGGCTATACTATTTCACTATATATACCATTTTTTGTTGTTTAAAGTCAGTGTTATAGGTATCCTTCACCATGCGTTGACCACTTTGAATAATATGAAAGCATATAATAACGTCATGGCGTAAAGACAAATCTATCCTCGAGAGAAATGCAAGATGGAACATAGCCGGAGGTTGGTTCAGGGCCCCTCATTTTTAACATACTTGATTGTATTGAACTCCTTTCAATGAATAACCAGTATAATTACGCTAAGTATCTCCTATCGCTTAAGACATTGTCCCATATTGAGTGCAGTCTTAAACTAGATATCTGGGAGATGCGATTTTCAAAGGGAATACCTTATACCGGAGATGAACTCAATACCAGAGCAAGTGCTGTATGCAGAACTCAACTTGTAGTCTCATCTGTCAAACAGCCATAGCAAGGCCTAGTTTTAGATGGATCCGTTATGAATCCCTCACACTACTAAATTCTCAGTAAAAAAGTAGGAATCGGAATAGAAATTAGTAAGGACAAATGCTGAAGGTCTCTCCGAGTGATCTTGTCTTGTGCAGGCCTTCAACTAATGTAGCATTTACTTGAACTCCTTTACCCCGGACCTGACATCGACGGTTGATACGAAATCCTCGAGGATCAATACATAAGATGACTGAGAAGTCCCTCACATTGTTACACAGTACTCTAGTTTAGGCAGAGAATCTGCGAATGAGTACTGAAATAGGGACCAGTTAACCAAGAAAAGTCCCTTTACATAGCAGGCTGGTGAAGATTTTGCTTGGATCTATCAAAGCTTTTTGAGTTCCCCCGTAGTTGTTAGGACCGATAACTCGGATTGGTCCTCTAGGGTGATATGATAGTCAAGGCACGTCAAGTGGTACAGCCAGTAAGATCATTGTGTTTACCCACTTGTACGACCATAAGATACGAACCATACCAATATGATAGTATGAGATAGAGATGCCAGCAGAACTATAATTTCATTGCGTCTCTTTCATTTAAAAGAACTTGTATCACTGATAATTACTTAAAGACAAATAACTATTATGCTTATGAAAAGAAACAGAAATTTTGAAGGAGATATGCGGGGCAATAGGCCACTAATGAGGGGTGTATGCCATACCACGCCTATTTCTATTATGTTACGATAAAGAGATCGGCTAGTATATAAACTTTCCTTTGAAACCATTGAGTAGGGAAAAAAATTGACGTAATTCTATTGTGAGCAGAGTCCTGATCTATTTTTGTTCTACTACTATTAATTTCAATGCTAAGTAGCCCAACACCAAGAAAATGGCGTTGAACAATGCCAGAGTTTTTATGTCAAATACAAGATTTTGTACTTGGAATCCAAATGTGCTTAAAATAATGGCTCCGGGCACCTCAATATTTAATCCATACTTTCTTTCTCTCAACATCAAGGTTTTTACCTCATTTATCAACAGAGCTTCGTATGCATAATAGAACACTGAAAAGTTTTTGAGATACTTGAAAGCCATGTTTGTAATATCTTTTGTGTTAATAAACAAACCGCTGAAAAGTAATGAGGCTAGTAAAACCAAGACACTTATGACAATCGAGTTATTTAGGTCTTCAAATATTATACCAATTGTCAAAATCTCCATCGAAATAGCAAGGTTGAAAAGAACCAGAATACCAATACATTTGAAAAATGCATCATCTCTCATATTCAAACCTACTAGTGGGTAAACGATCATACACAACAGGATTGGAGGAATCACTCTCAATGGAATAACGTCAACAAGTATTTTGCTGCCGTAATATGCCAATGGGGAATAATAGTTATTCGATCTCTCCTTAAGGAAAATAATTCTCTCCAAAGCAAACGAACTTAAGCCTGTAAAAGTTACAAAGCCAAAATATGTCAGAATAAAGAAGAACAAACCCATACGGTTCTGAAAACCACTGATATCATTTTCAACCTTATAGTATAATACTCCTAAGAAAACACCTAGCAAAACAGTGAGTAAGTAATTACCGAGCAAAAGTTTAGGGTTTCTATATATATTCTTGAATGACCTTGAACAAAGAATGGACAGCTGCTCAGAAAAGGAAGCTGCCTTCAAAGTAGTAGGAATCTCGAAAGATGTGCTACTGGTTTCGGATGTAGTGTTTGTTTCTCCAGTTGGGTTTGCTTCTCTCTTAATCTCCTCAATATTAAACTTTAATTCTCCATAATATTGGCCATCCTTAAATTTCTTTGACAATATTATGGTGTTTAAGTCCCCCGCACTTTGTATTTCATTTTCTAGATTTTCTTCAGTTTCATGACGCAGTAAGGTACTGATTTCTTCTCTGTGAGTTGCATAGTGCTCCCATTCCCTCTGGGTAGCAGTACTAATCGATCCACTTCTATCGTCTCCTCCACCGAGTATTTCTGCTGCATGATCATGACCATCTTCGTTCGCTGGTGTTCCAACTTCTAAGTCAGGTAATATTTCGCTTAGAATATGACTAGCTTTTGATTTCTTTTTCTTCTTGTCTCCAGACTCAAAAGTTATATCAATAAGGTAATCTGCAATATTGTAATTTGATGGACATTGGTAACCATTGTTTTTCAAAAACTCATTAACTCTTAAAGCCTCTCCAGAATAAACCAATTCACCACGACTCAATAAGACCAGCTTATCGAACCTGTAGAATATGTTAGATCTTGGCTGATGTATTGACATAACTAATGTTCTATCATAATTTCTTGCCAGTCTTACAAGACACTCAATAACATTGTTAGCGTTGTTTGCATCGAGGCCAGAGGTAGGTTCATCCAAAAACAGCACTAATGGGGATGTAACCAGTTCACACGCAATAGATACACGTCTTTTTTCACCACCACTGATACCCCTTTCAAAGTCATTACCAACAATACGATCTTTTATATCCATTATCCTTAGTTCTTCCAATACGTGGAAAACACGAGCCTGTTTTGCTTCAAAGGACATTGTCCTTGGAAGTCTCAACAGGGCGCTATTTAAAACAGTCTCGTAAACGGTTAAAGTTGGCAACAGATAGTCATCTTGGTCTACAAAACCAATGAGCTTTGTATAGTCCTTTCTCGACACTACCTTACCGTTGACTCTTATGGAGCCACTGACATCACCAGTTTTCCTTTTCATTGCTAGGATATCTAGCAAAGTGGTCTTACCAGCACCTGATCCACCCATAATGGATAATATCTCACCTGGTTTAACCAGTCCGGATATATCATTCAGCACTCTTTGCTTTTCATCAGATTTGGAGTTGGCAGATGCTGCGACATAATAATTGATGTTTTCGAAGGTAAGCGTTGCGGATTTACTAGACTGCAAGAAATTCTCAGTTTCATCTGCCGATCCATTGACCAGTAATGAGTCAGCATTTAGCAATTGAATACTACCTGCTTTGAATAACGGTGATTGAGACACATACCACGCGACAAAGCTTACACCTACCAGGACAACCAGCGAAGTGAAAGCCAGCATGAGTCTTCCCTTGAGGGTCATATCGGGACTCCTGGAAGGTATCTTATACCCAGGAATTTCGCTGTGGTGTACACATTCCCCTGAGTTACACGACAAAGTGATGTAGCGGTCGCCGAACACAGTTGATATCAAGTCGTTCATCGAAGGCTCGCTGAACTTACAGTTCTGTACAATCTTGTCGGAGGCCTGGTCTCTTTCACAAGCGAAATCGGCGGGTCCCGTGATGGTTTCGGTCAAGAACTCCGAGATGTCAATGGAGCCCTTGAGCCCGCACAGCAAAGTCCCTGGGACGCACTTACACTGTGCGTTGGCACACTTGTAGTGGGTGGTGTTGTCGTTTATGTTGTGTTCGAAAGTACAGTTGTCGAGGCCACAGTAGAAACTCTCGATCTGGTCGACCCAGAACTGGAAGTTGCACTCCTCTTTTGCCCTGTCGCAACTGAAGGTGACCTGCGGCTTCTGCCCATGCAGCACCTGCAGTATCTTCTCGTTGGTCACATCGCAGCCTTGGAATCCCTTGTGCACGAGGGCACCTCCGCGGTAGCACGTACCTTTCAAGGACGAGTCCGGCATGAACGAGTCGCACACGTCGTCTCTCTGACACAGGTTACAGTTGATGCCACCCCAGCCGTCCGCACACGCGCAGGAGTTGTCCCTGCCGTAGGTCAAGTTCTGGGCCCTGGGTGGCCTGTCTCTGTTAGGCAAGTCCAGCGCCCCGCACAGGGCATCGGAGCAATTGAGCCCGCCGAACCCGGGGATACACTCACACTGGCCCGTGTACGAGTCACACTCCGAGAACTGGCTGCACGCAAACATCGGCAGCATACAGTTGAAGCAAGGCGGACATGAGTCCGGCACTGAAGTATCTGGCACTGAGGTGTCCGGCACGTATATCTGGTTCCCGCTATAAGATGGCCATTTGGCCATCACCTGCACCAGCAACAACCAAAGCACGATCATGTTTGAAATTGTAGTATTCTATTGTTTGTATCGTTTGTATCGTAGTATCGTCTTGTATCGTTGTAATTGTTATATCGTACTCTGACAGTTCAAACCCACCAGCTAATAATATATATTACAAGCGCCGATAAGGGTAGTAAAGAGGGACAGAGAGGGGAAGGTAGGGGGTGCAGAGAAATTAGACGGCTAGCCATCATATACGCACATACGAATATTTATAGTATTACTTTACACGGCTGTGGATGTCGTGACGACCACAGCCGTGTATAATAACAAAAAGCAGTTAACAAATAATAGCAAACGGTACACATGTGACTACCACGTATTGTATGCTTTACGGGTGACAAGAAAAGGAAACCCCGCCAAGATACGTGCAAGACGAGAATACCAGCTTTCTGCTTTTCTTTCTTCTTCCTCGATTTAATGGCTGGGGGGGGAACTGTGAGATTGCAATGACACCCGTGCACCCTCGGACTCCACTAGGGGAAGCATCCAGGTCGAGTGGGAGTGAGAGAGGGAATCGGGCAACTGCTCTAGGAGAAGCTCTAGGAGAAGCTCTAGGAGAAGCCCTAGGAGAAGCCCTAGGAGAAGCCCTAGGAGAAGCCCTAGGAAAAGCAAAGGGGAAGCCCAAAGAGGGACAAGCGCAGGCCACTACAGTAACAAAGACAGGAAGCCCAAAAGATCGCACCTTCCAGTCCATCGCCTTCCCCCATTGTCATATGGCAGTGTGAAGCAGTGTATAGCAGTGTATAGCAGTGTGAAGCAGTGTGAAGCAGTGTGCAATACTTCCAAAGTGGATAATGTGATGCTTGCAAAAAGTTGGGACCACCAATGCTGTAGAGACAATGGGATACCCTAGCGAATGAAGAAAAAAAGGAAAACGAAAAAAATTTGTATATAAAGCAGAGGCAATTTTTGTAGCGGCATGATTAGTTGTCAATTGGCAAGACGGCATACATACATCTATTCGATAATGTCTCTATCCTCTAAGCTAACTGTTCAAGACCTTGAATTGAAGGACAAGCGTGTCTTCATCAGAGTTGACTTCAACGTCCCATTGGATGGTAAGAAGATCACTTCTAACCAAAGAATTGTTGCTGCTTTGCCAACCATCAAGTATGTTTTGGAGCACAACCCACGTTACGTTGTCTTGGCCTCCCACTTGGGTAGACCAAACGGTGAAAGAAACGAGAAATACTCCTTGGCCCCAGTTGCTGAAGAGCTACAATCCTTGTTGGGTAAGCCAGTTACTTTCTTGAACGACTGTGTCGGTAGCGAAGTTGACTCCGCTGTCAAGGCTTCCGCCCCAGGCTCCGTTATCCTATTGGAAAACTTGAGATACCACATCGAAGAAGAAGGTTCCAGAAAGGTCGACGGCCAAAAGGTCAAGGCCTCCGCTGAAGACGTCGCCAAGTTCAGAAAGGAGCTGTGCTCTCTAGCTGATGTCTACATCAACGACGCTTTCGGTACCGCCCACAGAGCTCACTCCTCCATGGTCGGTTTCGACTTGCCACAACGTGCTGCTGGTTTCCTTTTGACCAAGGAATTGCAATACTTCGGTAAGGCTTTGGAAAACCCAACCAGACCATTCTTGGCTATCCTAGGTGGTGCTAAGGTCGCTGACAAGATCCAATTGATCGACAACTTGTTGGACAAGGTCGACTCCATCATCATCGGTGGTGGTATGGCTTTCACCTTCAAGAAGGTTTTGGAAAACGCTGAAATCGGTGACTCCATCTTCGACAAGGCTGGTGCTGAAATCGTTCCAAAGTTGATGGAAAAGGCTAAGGCTAAGGGTGTCGAAGTCGTCCTACCAGTTGACTTCGTCATTGCTGACGCTTTCTCCGCTGACGCTAACACCAAGATCGTCTCCGACAAGGAAGGTATCCCAGCCGGCTGGCAAGGTTTGGACAATGGTCCAGAGTCCAGAAAGTTGTTCGCTGCAACTATCGCTAAGGCTAAGACCATTGTCTGGAACGGTCCTCCAGGTGTCTTCGAATTCGAGAAGTTCGCTTCCGGTACCAAGGCTATGTTGGACGAAGTTGTCAAGTCCTCCACTTCCGGTAACACCGTCATCATCGGTGGTGGTGACACTGCTACCGTCGCTAAGAAGTACGGTGTCACTGACAAGATCTCCCACGTTTCCACTGGTGGTGGTGCCTCCTTGGAATTGTTGGAAGGTAAGGAATTGCCAGGTGTCGCTTTCCTATCTGAAAAGAACTAAACTAGCTTGAGAACTCCCCCTAGTTCTTAGAAAGGTGTAATTTGAGTGCATGAATAATATTTCTCCACTCCCGATACTTTTAATAGGGTAGTAAAAAATTTAACCAGTTCGAGTGCTTCCTAACAAGATGAACATAAACTTGATAGAGTCTACCTTTTGATAGGGTATAAATTTTATCTTCCTGTTTAGAGATGTTTTCTCAATGGTTAATGGAAAATATATGCTATACCTTGCCACGCAGTACATCCTTTTGAAGCTTTTCTATTCTATTTCAACACATCGATAAATGACGTACATAAAAATTATAAATAATTTAATGAAAAAATTATTATTATGACTTATACATTAATTAATTATCAGTTTATTTTTTTTTTAAGTTTTTTTTCTTTCTCAGTTTAATTAGTTCAAATAGGCATTTAATGTATTCGAAATCATTTCGGTATAGGAATGTTTACCCAATCTGTCTTGTTACGATCAACAGGATTGAGATAAGGTACGTGCAGATATTCAAATATTTTTCTTTCGTCAAAACTCTCTAAAAGAACATCATCTTTAAAGATACCGTGCTGAGTCAACTTATACCCCATATCCATGGCGCGGACCCTTAACCACCTATTATAATCAGTATTACCGGTATAGTGTATGCGAGCAGCACCAAGTTCAGACCATTTGCAACAGAAGAAATCCAATCGGCGGCAAAAATGGCCAGCATCTTTGCTCTTAGACATAAACTTGTCCTGCGGCTTTAATTGAAGGATATCTTTATCATCAAATGGATAAATTGGATAGTCCCCAGGAAGTTCTACCCCGAAAAACAATTTCTTGCCGCGATCTGAATTGCGGAATGTGTGCTCATTACTGATCTCCGCAATTCCACATTTTTGTAACCTAGAGAGTATGTCTGGCCTAAACATTCGCTCTAGTTTATCTGTCAATAGCAGGAAGCACTTAATATATCCTTTCTGATATAGACTTGCAGCGACATTTTCCATACCAATAGTAACTTCCTCCAGGTCATCGCAATTCTCCTTATAAAACATTAAGTCAACATCTCCTGTATCTCTCGCCCCACGCACATAACTTCCTTGCATCTCTACACTACATCCATTTCCTACTCGTCTTACTTCCTCTTTTACTAGCTCAAAATGGGCAGTTACTTCATCTCGAGGGATTCTCTTTGACCAATCCTCATAATATGTCCAGCCATATAGTATTGGCCAGTCGGAAATAAATAGTTTAGGATGCAGTCTGGCGGCTCTATAGAACGTTGATATATTCAATGTAATCCATTTCTTCGCCATAGGGACCCCAATTCCGTAACATTCCGAAAAATAGCCCAAAGAGCTTTCATATTCGTCTGTAGCTGGGTCTTCCAATCCCGGAAGCGTCCCAGTGTCTAATAAAAGCTGAATTTTCTTAGCGATGCTAGACCCAATGTTAGATAACTGCCGCTGAGCTTGCGATCCGGAAGTAATTTTATGAGGATACTTCTCGACCGCTTGCTTTGCTAATCTGTAACTTCTCGACCTATACTGGTGGCCCTTAACTTCATACTTTTTCACTAATCTCCCAAGGGCTTTTATTAAGACTTGATTATCTATGTCTTCTTCTTGCTTAATATACTTACTCAGTGGTGAACTCTGTAATTGCGGCGTGGCTGTGTCTGACACATCAGTGATATCTCCCGTTGATTCTTTATTTCCTTCCACATCCGTTTCATCGTCGCTACCTGCTTCTTCATTTCCAGCACTATGAAATTGAACGTTCTTAGTATCCCGCTCTTGACTCTCACTGTCTAAAAGTATTATTCTTTCACTATCACTGAAATGGAAAGTTCCGTTTTCCACCCATGAGGGTACCAAAGATACTCTTAGGCACACCAGCTCATTTTCCAATACATAAGTCCAAACCACAGAAGCATCCAACTCGAATTCTTTCAAGAACAACCCGCGATTGACTATCTTATTGGTCTTGTCAACAAACGAATCATTAACTAATACCACCACATCGTTGCTTAACCGATCTGCTGAACTCACTAGAAAACCTCCTTGTTCCTTCACTATCCCAGCTAAAATATTCACTGATGCAGTATGAGAGTTCGGTAATATCAAGAACTTCTTGCCAGATAATATTCCCATAGTCCTATCTCTTTCAGCTGCTATATAATCAGCATAGGATAACCAATATTTGAGTTACAAATCCTTTATTTTATGACAGCGAACATGAGAATATTACACTACGTAGGCTCCCCTTAGCGATGAGGTGAGATGAGATGAGATGCGATGAGCTTTGAGTTTTTCAATGATTAATAACTAGAAAAGAGCCAGGTTCTACGGCTTTTCTTAGGAGTGAAAAAAATTTATGAAAAAAAACAACAATTCGAAGCTGAAAAATCTTGTAAATTCACAATGAGATGAGCTCATCGAGATATATTATCGATATAAACCAAGCTGAGGTACACAACTCAAGTACAAAATAACTGAAAAAGAGAACAACATTAAAGAACATGGCTAAAGCTGATAAGAAGAAGTACTCTGGTGCGACGACAAATAAGCAAGTTGCGGCTGAGAAGCACTTGACATCTGTTTTCAAGTTCAATACTGATCTTGGTCAGCATATCTTGAAAAATCCACTGGTTGCACAAGGTATTGTTGATAAGGCTCAGATCAAACCTTCTGATATAGTTTTAGAAGTTGGTCCTGGTACAGGTAACTTGACTGTTCGTATCCTGGAGCAAGCTAGAAAGGTTGTTGCAGTGGAAATGGATCCCAGAATGGCTGCTGAACTAACAAAGAGAGTTCATGGAACCCCAGCTGAGAAGAAATTAGAGATCATGCTTGGTGACTTTATGAAAACAGAGCTACCTTACTTCGATATCTGTATAAGTAATACACCATACCAAATCTCTTCGCCTTTAGTTTTTAAACTGATCAACCAACCAAGACCCCCAAGAGTTAGCATTCTGATGTTTCAAAGGGAATTTGCTATGAGACTACTGGCAAGACCAGGCGATTCGTTATATTGTAGATTATCAGCCAATGTTCAAATGTGGGCCAATGTTACACACATCATGAAAGTAGGTAGAAACAACTTCAGGCCACCACCTCAAGTTGAATCAAGTGTTGTAAGAATAGAAATCAAGAACCCAAGGCCACAAATTGATTTCAACGAGTGGGATGGTCTTCTGAGAATAGTGTTTGTGAGAAAAAATCGTACCATCTCTGCGGGTTTCAAATCTACAACAGTGCTGGAGATCTTAGAAAAGAACTATAAGACATTCCTTGCAATTAATAACCAATCTATAGACGAGACCGAAAATCTACAAAGTTTGATTAAACAGAAGATTGAAACTGTGCTAAAAGAAACAGGGCTGGCTGAGAAAAGAGCTGGTAAATGTGATCAAACTGATTTCTTGAAACTTCTTTACGCATTCCACCAAGTTGGTATTCACTTCTCATAATCAACTAGTGTCAGCTATAATTGCATCATAGAATTATCCCCATATAACTGTATATTAGAACCTTAAATTCATATTATAAAAATGATAAAAGGAATAACCAAAAATACAAAATATGACGATCATTATCAAAAAAATGACGTACACACCACAAAGGTTACCTTGTGCCCTGATGGAATATACTTATCGTCTATATTCTCATTATGAAGCAAACTAAAATGTATGAATAGATAAGCATTACTATTTATTATTAAGATATGATCATATAAATATTTATTGTCTTTAGATCATCAGGAAACTGCTGTTGATCAAACAATTAAACCATGTGGGACAACTTCGATAGAATATCCATCTGGGTCTTTTAGGAAAGCGATGTTCTTCAACTTTCCTTGGTTAAATTTAGGAGCCCATTGAATCTTATCGCCATACGTTTGTTCAATTTCATTACATAACTTAGCTGGGTCCTTACAACTTACGCAAATGTGACCATAGCCCTGAGGCTTGTCATTGCCGTTATGGTATTTGAAGTCTGCCTCGTTTTCAGTACCCCAGTTATGGGTCAACTCTAGGACACCTTCATGAGAAAATTCATTATCCTCGGAGCTGACTTTGTAGCCTAGGAAATATAGCGTGAATTTAGCAGCCTCATGCTCACTAGTTCTTAGCAGCTTCATACCTAGAACGTTTTGGTAGAATTCCAAGGAGGCCTTTGGATCCTTGACACGAACCATGGTATGGTTGAATCTGGAACCGACATCCTTCTTTGGAGAGTTTTCTCTGTCATAACGAATCAATTCAATCCAATAACCATCAGGATCTAATGCAAAGGCGATATCTTTCATTCTACCATCTGTCAATCTCTTCTTGAAAGACACACCTTCAGCTTCTAACTTAGAGCATGCAGCGTTGATGTCAGCATATGAGAAGCAGATGTGACCAAACCCACGGTGTGGTTCCTCATTACCATTGCAGATCTTGAAGTCGGCATCGTTTTCAGATCCCCAATTGTGTGTTAGTTCAAGGATACCAGAAGTGCTGAACACATCGTTCTTACCTTCGCTATTCTTAGCGACGTTGTCCTTAGGGAAAGACAAGAAGAACAAACTGAACTTCATCTCTGGGAAGTCAAGCTTGTTCAGCAATTCCATACCAAAATGTTTTTGGTAGAAAGGAATACTTTTAGAAGGATCCTTGATACGCAAACATGTGTGGTTGAACATCAAGGTTGGGTCATCGTGAGCAGCAGCAATCTTGTGTGGGTATGACATCTTGTACAATTAGATACTTTTATTAGCACTTTTTTAATGCTACTAACTATCTTCCCAACCTAATTAACAAGATATAGGAAAGTGTTATGCAGCTTATATAGTTTCCCTAATATCACCTATTAGCTAATAAGGCTCCACAACGTCATTAATTATTTAGAGTTTTGGCAAATTATCTGTCAAAGCACTGAGGACCCTTCTCTGAAGACAAGGCACGGCACGTCGGTGATATATTTGTAATGCTAACTTCTCTTTTAATCCCGAATGGTAGTCAAAGTAGACATTCTTGACTTGGCTGGTACTCCAATTTTCCTTTAGCAAGACAATTGGCAATAAATTATTATTCTGGTAAGTAATCTTTGACAATTATTGCAAGTAAGTTTACTTGCCAAAAAAAAACCACCTAAATTTATCTTAACCGTTTAGCAAGAACTATATAAGTAAGAAATATGACAAAAATTTAATTACAAGTTCACAATTATAGTTCGAATAAGCTGTCCTGCTTGCTATCTGTTTACTAGGTTTACAATTGGACCATATTATTTTCCTAACGTATATAAACGCTCCTTATGCAACTTGCGCTTAAGCATAGTAGTTGACAAATTTCATTTAATAGTGAATGAGTATGTAATACATAACCAATTCACTACTTGATAATGACTACCGACAGTACCTCAAAGTTGCACGCACCACTTCCAAGGGCTATTTTGGAGAGACAGCTAGAAATCCTCCAATATGAGTCTCTTACTAAAGAACAACAAGACGAGTACTTAAACTATTGGCATAAGAAATTCAAAGCTGACTTGGAGGCGGTAAGGAGACAGAAAATGATGGAAACCTGTCCCCAAGAAGCCAAACAGAGGGCAATGGAGGAGCTATCAACCTTTGATTTTATTACAGGATGGCGCTTCACCAGAGCGTACTTCCCAACAAATCCTCGCTTCAGAAGATAAATATTGCCATCCATTGATTAATTTTACATAGATTTTTAAAATTAGTATTTCTTTTATGTATTCAATTACTCCTAATTAATATTCCAATTGAAACTGATCTCCTGATTTTAGGGTTCCTATACGAAATTTGATGGCTTTTGTTGAATAATGAGATGAGCTGGATCATAGAATACAAATATTAGGAGAATACTTAAAAAGTATCAGTTCATCCCTAACACAATTAAGAGTTACACGATTACGAGGACTTGGAAATCAAGCCACCTCTCTGTTATGACTACACATTCCAACTTTCAACTCCCACCATTACTCAACCCACTTTTAAATGCGATATGTAATTGCGGTGAGCCAAATAGCTCTCCATTAAAGAAACTGTATACACAGCTAGGCAAGAAGGACAAATATTTGATACTTGTGCCCCCAACTGAATTGCTTTTGTATTACAGCGACAAGGAGTCGAATTCTGAACTACATGACTTGTGCTATACACCAAATTTCGCTAGTGCTCACATATTACTTTTAGATGCTACTGATACCGAGGTCAATAATGGGGATGAAGCGGTTCTAATTAAAAACATTGAGAAGAGGTATGATGTCCATTTTATCAAAGCTATGGATCAATCGTGGAAATTCATTAACTGGAAGAACCGAGTTATATATGAGTTCAACAAACTGGGTGACCAGATAAAGAATAGGGCCAAAATTCTTGATATTGAGTCAATACCGATATTTAATAACTACATGAAAACAACAGATAATACCATAACAATTATGTATATTGATGATGTGTTTTTAAATGGAACTCTAGAGTGTAATTTACGTTCCGATATAGATCTCCTGCGAAGTCCATCAATGAGATCGATACCAACTGCAAAGAGGCCATCATTAATTAATAAAAAATCTACTGATTATGAGAACTCTAAATCTAAAGCAACCTTTGACAGTATACTACGAGTAAATAAACATTGGAGCTCAAAGTTTGAACAGCATTTTCAAAAGTTTCGTTTATTAGCCAATCAAGATGATCTTCCAATTGACGTATTCCATAATATTATTGAAGAGATGCATGAAGAAATGGTGTCAGACAATCTGTTTAAAAACATTGTTGATCTTCGAAATATCATATATGAATATGTTGAACTGAACTTATTTGACGATATATGGAAGATGATTTTAAAAATGAATAAAGAGGTTGAAATTGATCTCAATCCATTTGGCAATATCTCCATTTATCAAGTGGATTCAGAGTTTTTGAGTACAGAATATAGCAAGTTTTTTTTGGAGAATATAATTACCGCAGAAAGAAATATTAAAGAGGCAAGTAAGTCTCTACAGAAAATAGAAAGTGCTAGTAACTATAAGTCAAAAGCTAATATTTTAATATTAACTCTCAGAACTCTAACAGGTAATAAGGAAAATGACGGATATTCATCTAAAAATGATGATGGTAATTTATCATTTTTTCCATTAGCAATTGACGCTGATCGACTTATGAATCTTTTTGTGCTTGTTACTTGTCGGGCTCAAATAAAAAATCTAAAGTGCCATTTATCATATTTACAAAATTTCTATAACAATGATAGCGACACAAAGTTTGGTATTTTAGGGTATGCATTGTCGACATTGGAAGCAGTTGTTTGCTATTTTGAACAACTAAAAGAAAAAGAAAATTATAGAAAGCTTATTGACTTTTGTAATTCAAATGAAAGACTAGTTAAGGTACTTTCGTCTACAAAAAAGTACGAGACAAATGCGGCCTTATCTTTTTTGAGGAAATACGAAGGATCGTTAAGGTATAGAGATTCATTAGGTCAGTCTTTGCTTGCACTTTGTATCATCCATGGTAGGAACGATTTTTTATACCACATTTTAAATGAATACGAAACCTTATTTCCTATCGAGGATTTATTGGCTGATGAATCTATTGATGGTTCTACTTTATTAATCCAAGCTGTTAAGCACGATAATCAATATTCTGCCTCTCTCCTATTAAATATCCTGAAAGATAACTGTACTGAAATTGAGCTCATAGCATACATTAATAGACATGATATTAACAAAAGAACTGCTGGCCATTTCTTAACGAATGAATTGGAGGTCTTGAAATTAATGGGAAAATATATCAATTGGGTTCAAAAAGATAATGCAGGTCAAACGCCACTTTTTACAATATTTAGAAGCTATGATCAAGATAATTATGATGAGATGGTATCACAGAGCATGGAATATGCAACTAACTGGTATGGACTGAATGGGAAAAATTTCAATTACTTGGACCATGTTGATAAGAAAGGTAATACTCTGTTGCATATTTTAAAGTGCAACTTACCTATACTGCTGGCAGATAAACACATAAACGTCAATGCAACAAATAGATCAGGACAAACGCCACTAATCACTAGTATACGATACAAGAGAACTGAAAACATAAGAGACTTGCTTTGTGATCCTAGACTGAGAGTTGATATTACCCAAAAAAATAACGCGTTAACAGCTTTCGACTTTTCCAAGGATGACGAAATAACTCATTTATTAGGAGAGCATGAACTATTAAACTCACCTTGGCTAGCTGTTTATGCACACACATTGAAATATACCAATTCTCGCTGGAATCTTTCGCTTACTGTTAAGCTTAAAGACACTCCTAAAACAACAAACTTTACACTAAAAACGTTAAGAGGAATACTAAGAGTTGTGATAAAGAACAACATGACCGTATTTTTACCTGTACAGGAATTAGTGGAAGATTTGATATCTTTCAACCGGATTAGATTTAGTGAATTAATGAGAATAAAAGTTTTAGAAATGTTGCCTTTTATTTCATTCTGCTTGTCGGCTTTAGTGCATATTAAAGTTCTTGATCTGAATGTGTTTCAAACTGAAGAGAATGCAATAAAATGGGTAAAGATGAATGGAAGCGTGGATAAAAAGACTAATCAAACTAGTGATATAACACCAGAAGATATCAGCATGATACAAAACTTCTTGAAGTTCAATATCACGGAAATAGAGCGCACAAAAAATAAACTGGAAATAGCAGAAAAGTTGAGCCTTTTTTTAAGATTAAAGTCAAAAGATTTGCTTAACAGTAATGAAAATTATGTTACTATAGTCTCTCAATTAAGTTCAAAAAGATTTAGATCTACGCTAAAATATTCAGCAGAAGATACCAAATTACTATCTGTTAGAGCTGAAAAAGCCCTACTTTCAAAAATAACATATTTAAAAATATGCGCACAGAAACTACACAACCATATACTATCAATCACAACGACTATGATATCTAATTGGTGGCATATCTATGGTGAATTACTAAACGCCCATAAGCATTACACTAGAGCTTTTCCTGAATTAGCAAATGTGACCACTGAAAATAGAGATTTGGCTTTACATAGAATGATTAGCAATCCTAAGCGAATTAAGTTGGAAGAAAGACTTTCTGAAAAGATCAAAGATATTACCGAACAACTGAACAGTGTAGGGCATGATATAAAACAAATGCATGAATTAGCTGCCGAAGAAGTGAGTAGATTTATTGACCTAAAAACAAAGTTTACCCTAGAATATGCTCTCCAATCTTATTTGACAATTTCCAAACAGGAGCACATTGAGAAAGACAGGTTACATTGGGAATTTCAGGAAAATAAAACAGTTTTTAAGCAATAACTTTATAGACTTTAATATATTCAAGAAACTACTGAATGATAAATAAGTGAATGCTAAGGACGAGCATTTCTATTTTAATATTGGCATTGCAGACAGTGATGAACTCCATTTATTGTAAAAAAAATCTTCCCCGCCAGGACTCGAACCTGGAATCTTCTGGTTCGTAGCCAGACGCCGTGACCATTGGGCCACGAGGAACAAGATTTTCGTATTTTATTATTCTATTGGGAGTGACTTAACATGCTAACTATAAAACACGTGATATATATATTTAGTTTTATCGAGTGTTACCGTTTCAAATCTTCAGTGAACAGGTAGAGTTCATAACCTTAGACATCGCTAAAGAAAACACACAGTATTTGCAAACCACATTTTAGGTATCTGGAGTATTTGGTATGTTTCTCTTGCTTTTATGAAGATGATTTCATTGTGAATGAAAAAAGCATGATCATGTACAATAATTATATGCCTATATGCTAGAGTATGCAATAATATGATTTTTCATATGATTTTAAATAGGAACTTCTATTCGTTTTATTTTGTGCAATCATTTAACAATGATTTACAGTTTAACCGGATTTACCACAATTATTTTATTAGTGTTCAGCCAATTCTATAATTTGTTGATATTGCTACCTTCTAATATCTTTCATAGAACGGTGTTATTAGAATTGTCTCATATATTAAAGATGATTACTATATCAAAGAAAAATTGCCGTAAATCATTTGAATTTGTTCCTCAGAAAACCTACGTAGAATGACATATTTGAAAATTCTTCTGTAAAACCACGTATTTTTTCCTCTTTGTTTCACGGGAAATTATTTCAGCTCTGCGTGCATTGTAAGGAAGCCTCTCAAGGACACATATCGGTTTGGCAACTTCATTATAATGGGTCAATGGACCGTCCCAACGATCACGAATCTCAAAAAAGAGGACTTAATTTGTGCCATTGATGTTCAATTACATTCATTTCAATAATGAGATACAATAGTTTGTCTTTATCAAAAATCTAAAAATAGACTGCTCCATTGGTTATCGAAGACTGGTATGTGACGAAATATTGCTATGCCTGAAAAATGTATAATAGCAATGGTTCCCCTCACCATGTTTAAAACTTTCAAAATTAAGTTATTAATGCTGTATTTCCCCCTCAATTGTCCGGGACAATACTAGTTTGCCGTGAAACATCTGAAAGTAATTCTTTTTTTTTTAAAGGCATTTATATTTTCTTGCTATTTTTGCTGTAAATTTCCACTTTGAAGTAAGGATAAGCTCTGCCTTGCCGTAAGGCAATGGGAATAAGTAAATATGGTTATTTAGTGTAAGAACTTGAAAGTATGTGGTATTTTTGAACAAACTTAAACAACACTATTGTGAGGAGAAAGTATATACAAAAACAAAAAATTAAGTGGAGAATATAATACTTTATTTGAATTGGTTCAAGAGAAACCAATAAATGCATTTTTTTAACTTGCTAATAAAAACAAAATCAGATTTGCTTCTTTACCAATGATGAATTTGGCATGTTGTCAAGATTGTAATGCCCTATTAGGCGTTTGGATTGGTCATTGCTCTATTTTTTCAATATCCCGGAGTGCACCATCGTGGAGCAATAAACGAAAAGGTTAGAAAACGTAGATTCTTGGCAAGAAATTATCTAAAACTTTTTAGCAAATCAACTAAGGCAACAAGAAATGCAAATGGAAATTCAATTACAAAATAGTTTACCAGACAATTATTCTGGTGGTATATAATTACTCGAATAGCCCATTGGTTTCTATTCTTGAATTTAAGATTTCTCATATAAGAAACATGTATAAAGTGGTAAAGATTTTAGTTTTATTCCCATATAGAGTTACATGAATATTAAAGATAACTGAAAAAAGTTCGGATCAGTTCTAGTTCAAATGATATCAAGAAGAGACACAGTTACGTTTCAAAGATCAAGAGCCCCATCTCCATGTTCACTTTATGATATCAAAGAGAAGGAAGAATCTACAACGGTTGTTACAGAAATCAAAGAGATGGAAAAACCGGCAGTACACCTATATAATATTTTCTCCATACCAATGAAACGAATACCAGAGACAGAGGATAGCCCTTCGAACAAGTCATAATTGTAACAACATTTGATAACTTAGCGTCTAGATTTCAAAACTAAGACGATTTTATAGTCTCATAAGTATACACCTTACATACAGATAGCATATATCAGAATGAAAATACCTTTTTTCTAATCATTACAGTGTACTCGAGTCAGAAAAGTCAAATTGAGAATGTCAAGCTTGTTTTGAAAGTGTCAAAATAATAAGAAAAGACGATTGTGCCCTGTTTTTCAAAGTAATGATACTAGTCATGAAAAGAGGAAGACAATGGATGACTATATGGTTACGAGTACGAGAAAGTCTAGTTCTGGAAGTTTTAACCCACCTCTGTTTAACTCTGAAGAAGGGTGGCTAGCAGCTAAAAGAAGAAGTGCAACTCAATGACTCTCCATTCTTAACATTGGCTTTGGTAGGTCAAGTAGTCACCGAGGTGGCTGCTGCACTGAAGGAGTCACCAAAGTGAATTGGGTTACTAAAACACGTTAAGCGCCTCCACAACTTGGATGACTGTGTTTTGCCAGATCAGTTTTACGTGGGTTGTACGAGGTTTTCTAGTTGCAGATGTTCCTTGCAACAGTTAATCACATGGTCGACTGTGCAATTGGAGTGGGAGGTAAACCAGGCAGCAGAACGGAGGGAAGCACTTCAGTGGAAATGCCTACAACGGAGGACGGTACCGGCATATGTGGAATGGGATCCGGCGAAATAATGCTAAATAACGGGCCTGAAATATTTGTCACCTCAGAAACATTAGTACAAGGAGGTACATTTTTTTCTTATCTCTACAGGAGAAGCTTCTACGAGATCAAAGAAAGCGGCCGGAGTCACTTTCCCAAAACTTACCAAATTGGGACTGATAACAGTTTCTGCATAATGTTCTAGGGCAACTTTTATGACTCATTGAAGATGGACCGGCAAGATGGGCAAGGAAATTTAGCCGGTTAAACGATTGCTCTTCGCCTGTTGTTGGATGGCAGAGAGTAAATGGCCTAGTGAGGAGAAGCTAAATAACGCACTACGTACTCTTCTGAGCACTAATGTGCTTCCCTTAGAGTTACCAGTACAGCGTGGTTTGACCTATGCCGGGGATCCGGGTGTCCGTCTGTAAATTACTATTAAGGTGAAGCTGAACCGGCCAATCCATGGCTACTAAATAGCTCCTGTTCGGTAATCAGGAATGCCGATCTTCACAGTTATTGCCCAACATCTGGGAGGGCAGGTTCAGTTTCAGGTCCACATTGCCACTATTTTAATTGTAGCCCTGTAACGGTTTTGGTTTCGCCTCTAAATCACTATAATTCAAGCAGAAAAAAAGATACCTGAAATATAGTAGGTGCCGTTAAAGGTCTAAGTCTCGGAGAACTTTGAATACGTATAAACGTCATGGTATGCGGATTTTGTTATAGTATAAGGCTCTTTCTGCCCACCTCTTTTGCATACCCCACTTACGCTTCACAAGATAACTATAGAAATGAACTACTGAAATCACCTTCGCCACATACCTCAAAAGTCCCGCCGGTGCCAGAATATCACAGAATTGGCCGTAAACAGTAATCTCTTATCAGTGGTACATCCCACTTTCTTCCAGTAGTTTTTTGACTCTTACCGCTGAACTACCCCAGGATCCTACTAAAGATCTTAGGAAATGCTGAACTCTTCCACCTCCCCCCCCACAGTTCTGCACTCCCACGGCTATCGCCAATACGTTAGACTTCATCCTGCACTAAAATTAGAGGCTCTGTAAGAACAAAATTGTGGCAGAGAAACTAACGTAGTATCCTCAAAATGTGAGAAGAAGCAAGCTCCGGCTACGGGATTCACTTCTTCTTCCAATTTTTTTCTTACCTTAGATTCAATCCCAGGCAATCACGCAGAGAAGAATCCAAGTAAAGAACCGGCAAAGCAAAAGAGCGAAAGAAAAGAAATCTAACCTCACTGCAACAGTTTCTGGAGTCCAAAGGGGGCGGAAGAAGCGATGTACAATTTATGTACTTCTGCGCGTTCTGTGCATCGCTCTGATCCTTCCATATACTCACAGACACACCCAGTGCTGACCTTCCCCCCTCCCTTCCTTCCTTCCTTTCC